>Ga0256834_1000010_pt1 | contig 152318 bp, 142 predicted proteins | sample 4281140metaG_FD_190536 | JGI IMG/M metagenome (GOLD analysis project Ga0256834, IMG submission 190536) | Hydrothermal vent microbial communities from East Pacific Rise, Pacific Ocean - 4281-140 | ecosystem: Environmental > Aquatic > Marine > Hydrothermal vents | place: Pacific Ocean: East...
AGATTTTCATCCTCCTGCGTGGAAGGCGCCAATCGCGGGAGGGGAAAATCGAAGGCTTGGCCGAGCCGAAAAGCAAATGCCCGCCGGCAAAATAGAAAGCCGCAGCGAGGCAAAACGACACACCGCCCCTTGGGAGGCGGAAAACAACCGGACACGCCGGGCGCGTGGAAATGCAATAACCGCTCATCGAAGCGGAAATTTACCCAAAGCCGCCCGGAGAGGAGGGGTAGCAAGTATCGGAAAATTTGTTTAATTTTAAAAAGTTAAAAAATTAAAGCCATGAAAGTTTTAAACCTGAAAGCAGTTAGCGTAATATCATTATTCATATTTGTTTTATTAGGAGTAACGCGATGTAATAAGCATCCGGAAGCTGAAATGTCTTCTTTGGAAAAATCAAAGGAATCGAAAGTAGTTCATGTTTTGGAAAAACCAACTCCTTTTCTGGATCGTATTATACTGCCTGTAGGAACTCAGTGGGAAAAAATTAATGATTCGGAAATAGTTTTTACACTGCCTGACGATTTCCGATTTTTATTGGTGGATTCTAAATCTCAAACTTTTAGGATTGACAGAGTAGGAGGGTATAGATGTGATTGTTCGGCAGGCGGAGGTTGTATTCCTTTTCACAATAGTGAACTTGGTTTTGGATGTCTTCACGGAAATTGCAGTGGCACTTGCGAAGGGAAACCCACAAAAGGAGATGAAAAGTATTCCATCGAGGGTATAATCTACATCCCGAACAATGAACTCGCTTCCGAAGTGCCATATAAAGCTCAACTTACTGGTCTTGGTAAAGAATGGTTTTTTAATATACCGGAAGTAAAACAAGAAATTGTGAATTCTTATCAATTCTTGTTTAAGCATATACCATTTCCACATAACATGAATGTGGAACAAATTATACAAAGCCCTGATTATGATTTGGTTAAAGTTTATATGTATGGGGTGGAATTTGCAATGGTGGTTCCTCGAGACAAAAATTTTGAGAAGTATTTGGGCAGGATTGAAAAACCTACAGGTTGCGATTGTAAAAGCGGAGATAGTGGATGTGAATTCAGGAAGGCGGGAATGTTGGGTTACAAGGTTTATTACTGCACCGAAGGATGTAGCTCCTGTGAACTTAAGTGATTATTGTATAATACCGGAAAATACGTTTTTATCTATAAAAACCAATCCGGAGACGTTGTGCGAGTATATACATACTGGAACAGTTGACCGAAAAACGTGGGGACTTAAACTCCTCACGTTTTTATTCTTTATAAAACCGATATGAGACCAATCAAATACCTTCTAATCGTCTTTCTCACATATCTTATCCAAGCTTGCCGTGAGAAAAAAAATTCTCCTCTGGCATCTTCTTTGGTAATTGAAGACAGCATTCATTTGCCTCTGCGTTTCAAACCTTCATACAAATATATCAATGCCGCAAAAATACACGACCGGGAATATATTTGGGTTGCCGAACCCTTAACCGATAAGAAAATTTACTTCTTCGATACCCAAGGAAAGCCGGTGGACACCATACATTTGGATAGAATTATGAATATACTTGGTGGCTATAACGAAAACTTAACACTAGAGCCGGGCCAAACCATTCTTTATACGCCCAAACAAATTATTTTTCTTGATAATGAATCAAAGGATGTACTGAAAATCTTCAATGTGGACAGTTTGTTCGGGAAACAAAACGATGTTTACATGTTCAGTCATAAATTATTGAAAAATTTTAATAAACCTTCCACTTCATTTCTCTTGATTAATTTGTGGTGGAGAAAATTCAAACAAAGAAAAGTGCTGGACGGAGAATATTATAAAATCCAGCATACGAAACCGATTTTTGTTATTTTAGACAAAAAAACGGGAAAAATTATTAAACGTTATGCCGTGCTCACCTGGTTTAATCCTGAACCTTATAATGCTTTTCATACCTTTGATATGAAAGTTTGCAACGACGGTAACATCGCCGTATTTACGCGTTTTTCCGACACCATATATTTTTTGGATACGATACATTTCAACCTTTCCCGTAAGCTTCCGGTAAAAAGTAACAGGGTTTCAACAAAGGCTCCCATGCTCCCCGTGGATTACGACAAACCGATTACCTACCACTTGGGCGTTCACGGAGGTATTATTAATCTGTTTTATTCTCCCTCAAAAAAGCTATATTACGTCATCGTCGCCGATGACTTGGAAGATCTAAAGCTGAAAAACCGTGAAAAACAAGATTTTGCCATAATGGTTTATGACACTCTATTCAGGAAGAAACAAGAATACATTGTAAATGCATCGGAATATGAAATGTTCCATACGTTTGTAACGGACAAGGGGCTTTGGCTTATGAAAAATAACAAAAATTATGACAAAAAAGGTATTTATCTTCATCTGGTTCATTAGTGCCGTTTTTCTTTTCGATTGCAGAAATAATAACTTGAACGATTCATCCCCTTACCGGCATTATGAACATCTGTTGACCAAAGAACTCTCTCTTTCCGATTCCGTCAAAGTCATCTATGTTTTGTCGGACACTCAATGCTATGCATGCAATATTAAATTCGCCAAATTGATTGAACAAGCGGGAAATGATGCCTCGGCACTGCTTATTATCAATGTTCCGCAAACATTTGTGGACATCGGTCCGTTTAGGCGGTTCGATAATGTGGTATTTAACTTTCATAAAGAAGATACGTTTTTTAACCGATCCAAAATAATTTACCGGAACAAGTGCCATATTCGGCATATCATTCCGGTTGAAGCCCGAACCATTCGGCACATAGAAAGCGATTTTCCCCGAATATTCTTACCAGGAAAACTTTCGGATTTTTAAAAACAAATAAAACTAATTTTTTCGTTTGACTTATTTCGTGGAGCAACGAGGAAATGAAATTTACGCTTACGACTTCATCACCGGTGAAAGCTTTCAAGGCAAAATTTCTTCCGCTCAAGCGCGTGCCGGGCAAGGACAAAATATTTCCCCGGATTTGTTATCTTTGATAAATGAAAACCCGGATGGCACGGCGGCGAAAATAAGAGCAAAATTTCGGGGATGGAGTTGTAGTGATAATATTTATATGGTTGCACCGGGAGATTGCAGGGCTTATTGTTGCTATTATGTTATGTATGTAAAGATAGGTTGTGATAATGCACATGGAGTTGATTGCCCGTAAAAACAATTAACAAATGAAACTTATCGGACTTTTGATTGTTTATTATATTGCTTATGAAGCTTTCTCCCAAAATGATTCCGTAAGAACTGTTCCGTTGCAGGAAGTTAAAATTACATTACATGCTAAAAAAAAAGAAAAAGTTAAATTTCTCCCATCGACACGTTATGTGGGCAGTGAGCTAATTGTTCCCGGGAACGAGATTTTAACTTGTATTTTTCCCACATCCAAAACCAAAGGAAAACGTTTGACGGAAATTTCCGTGAAAATGAAAAAAGAATTTTTCCCTTCGAAACGGACAAGACAAATTATGCAGGAATTAAAGAAAAAATATGTTGCTTTGGTTCGGGTGAGAATTTATTTAAAAAATAACGGTAAAATACTTCCGGTATTCGTTTCGGATACGCTTGAATTACATTATCCTAAAGATAGAATTATTTCTTTGGATGTTTCAAACGAGTCACTTTATTTGGACGAAGACGGGATTTGTATCGGATTGGAATTAATAGGATATCGCAATTTTCCGGATCATAGTATAATTAAGAGGTATCCCTTAAGGGTTTCACTGACAGGAAGGAATTCACCTTTTTATCGACAGCAAACCTACATTCGTGAATCCATTAACGGAATGCCTGTACCGCTACAAAAGCATTTTTCGGATAAAAAAATTCCGAAGAAATATTCGGTGCGAAATTTGTCTGTTGCTTTTACATACCAATAGGTTCGCATATACCTTGTCAAAGGCCCGCCCGAACCGAAAAGCAAATGCCCGCCGGCAAAATACAGTGCCGCAGCGAGGCAAAACGACACACCGCCCCTTGGAAGGCGGGAATCACCCGGACACGCCAAGCGCGTGGAAATGCAATAACCGCTCATCGAAGCGGAAACCGACACAAAGCCGCCCGGAGAGGCGGGGTAGCAAGTGTCGGAGAATTTGTTTAATTTTAAAAACAGAAAAACATGAAAAGATTAATTTGGATTATGTTTCTAACGGCTCTCTTGAATTCCTGCGCCAAGCAAGAACCTATGCCGGAAATTAAATCCGCTCCTAATACGGCGGCAAAAATCGATCCGCCCGAAAGTATGTTCAATGCAAAGTATTATGATCATGGAGGGAATGATATTGGTTGCGACCCAAATGAAAGTGTCGATTGCGTTATTTTGGATCCCATTGAGATTACGTTGAAGGAAGACGGCGGTTTGCCTGATTTTGTGGATGATCTTTTTGTAAAAGCCTATGAGAAAGGCGAATTGACTGCGGAAATAACCAAAAACACTCAATCGGGTTATGATTATCTTATCCTTAAAGATTTAGAAGGGAATATTGTGGCGGTTTATACCAACCAGAAGTAAGGTTTAAACCACGGGAAAATTCTTTTCATGTGTTTTTTTTAATTTTCTTAAAATGAGTGCGAAATATTTTAGGTTTTTTACAATAATTATTTTGATTCTTTTTCTTTTTTCGTGTCACGATACGAAAAAGACAAAAGAAAACGGGAGGCAAGATTTTATACGTATAAAAGACAGTTTGGTATTGGATATTCCGTTTTTACCGAGGAGTAAATACATTTACTCTACCGAATGGGACGGAAAAGAGGCGCTTTTGATCATTGAACCTATGACATTAAAAAAGATTTTGGTTTTCGATATAAATGGGAATCCGGTGGATACGGTGGACATTTCACACATGGTAAATCGTCTTAAAGGTCAATTCGAAAATATGTCTGTGTTTTCGCGCGATAGCATTTTATTTTATACCTACGCGCAAATCATAATGTCCGACAGCCATGGCAAGGTTTTCAAGTTATTCAACCTTAAGGATATGTTTAATGATGAATGGTATTTTTTTTTGAATTATTTTATTGAACATAACCTTCAACGAACATCTTTTTTGATTTCGAACTTGGGATGGTTGGGCAAAAGAAAAGGCAAACGTGGCGACAGTATTGATTTTAAAAGATTTAAAAAACCCGATTTAGCTATTATTTCCAAGGGAGGACGAATAATCAAAATACTTTCTTATGACGAATGGTTCAGCGATCATCCGTTTTATGAAACTAGCACCGCTAATATAAAAATTTGCAGGGACGGACACATTCTATTGTGGATACCTTATACAAATAAATTGGTATTTATGGATACGATTAATTTTGAAATGGAAAAGAAATGGAAGATTCAATCCGAAAGTGTAAAAAGCTATGCGCCAATGCTTCCTCCGGGTTACAAAAAGAAAACAACCTACTATAGAGCTACTCACGGAGCGATCAACGACATTGAATATAATCCCAAGGAAGAAAAATATTATGTTTTGGTTCAAGATTCCGTTCCCGGTCTGGATTGGAACAGAAGAAACGAAAGAAAATATGCACTTTTAATCTACGATAAGCAAGGAAAAAAACGCGAAGAAAAAATCATTCCTGCAGGGAAATATATTCCTTACGCGAATTTTGTCTCCGATAAAGGGTTCTGGATTTTAAGAAAATACGACTATGACAAGAAAAAACTTGTTTTTGATTTGGTGGATTAGTTGGATGGTATTGGTTGCTTGTAATCATTCGGGATCAGAATACCGGAAATACAACCGAATGCTAGGAGAAATTATAGGCGACAAGCCGGTTAAGGAAGTTTATGTTTTGACGGCAAATCATTGTTATGGATGTAATGTGATGTTTGCCCGTTGGTTGGAAGATAAAGTTCGGGACTCCGCATCGTTGATAATTATCAACGCCGAATTGAGTCATTTGGATTTAAGTGCTTTTCTTCATCAACCCGGAGTTTATTTTAGGTTTCACCCGGAAGATACTTTTTTTCAGTCCACCAAGATTATATATTGGAAAGACAATCATATGGAACATATTACCCCTATCAATGTCAGGACGGTTCGTTTACTGAACAAACCCGATTGGATGCGACAAAGCGGATATGAATTAGAATTTTAAAATTTAATGATTTTTTCTTCGAAATATACAGAGCAAGGGCTAGTGTTAACCTAAAATCCTTCAAAAATTTCATCCACCGGAAAATGCCCGGTTCACGCCTGCCCGAGCGGGGTGTGAATATGAGGAAAAATACCGGTAAATTATGTTTTTTCTGCATATTGTTTAAGCACCTGATTCAAAAAAAAAAATTTATCAACTTAACATCATATTGCAAAATTCTTTAGCGATAATAAAATAAAAGCAGGTTTTTTAGTATCTATATTGAAAAATGTGCAATTGTCGTTTTCTAATCTTAATAAAAAAATAAAAAATTATGACAAATCTCATGTTTCAAAAAAGGTTGTATATTTGTTATCGAAATCCAATAACCGGTATATGAAAAACTGTAATTTATGTTTAATACGGCATTTGAATGCCATGAAAGAACTCTCCAAAGAAGAACTCGACCGGATTTCCGCGTATAAAAAAGTGCAACACTATCAAAAAGGCGACCAATTGCTGCGTGAAGGGCAAAATACGAACGGCATTTTTTGTATCATGTCCGGTAAAGGAAAATTGACACGTTATAATTCGTTAGGCAAAGAACAAATCGTTCGTTTCGTGAAATCGGGCAATTTGATTGGATATCGCTCTGCCATTAGCAACGAACCGGCAAGTTTAAACCTAACGGCTTTGGAAGAAATGACGGCATGTTTCATTCCCAAGGAAGCCTTCGACGAAGCTTTGGACAACCGAAAATTCGCACGCAGAATCATGGAAATGTTGAGCGAGGACTTGAAACAAGCCAATATGTTTATCGCCAATTTATCGCAACACACCGTGAAAGAACGTTTGGCGGATACCCTTTTGCATCTGGAAGATGTTTTTGGCACCGACAAAGAAGGAAATATCAATATAGCTCTTTCGCGCGAAGAATTGTCGAGCATCATCGGAACCGCCTCCGAATCGGTTATTCGCGTGTTATCGGCCTTTAAAAAGGAAGGCATTATATACACCAAAGCCAAAAAAATCAAGTTATTGGATAAAATTCGCCTGAAACAAATAGCGGAAGGTATCGAATAAAACTCCCATGGAAAAAAAACATTATAAAAAAATCACCACCAAAGCCTTGTTTGACATGAAACAACAAGGCGAAAAAATCAGTATGCTAACGGCTTACGATTACACCATGGCGCGTATTTTGGACGCCGCCGGAATCGACGTCATTTTGGTAGGTGATTCCGCTTCCAACGTTATGGCCGGGCACGAAACCACCCTGCCGATTACGCTGGATCAAATGATCTACCACGCAAGCTCGGTGGTAAGAGCCGTGGAGCGTGCTTTGGTGGTGGTTGATATGCCGTTCGGAACCTATCAGGGAAATTCCAAAAAAGCGCTGGAATCCGCCATTCGCATCATGAAAGAATCAGGCGGACACGCCGTAAAAATGGAAGGCGGTGCAGAAATTGCCGAGTCGGTGGAAAGAATTCTTTCGGCCGGCATCCCCGTTATGGGACATTTAGGCCTTACTCCGCAAAGCATCTATAAATTCGGAACCTATACCGTAAGAGCCAAAGAAGAAAAAGAAGCCAAAAAATTATTGGAAGACGCCAAACTCTTGGAAGAACTGGGCGTTTTCAGTATCGTGCTGGAAAAAATCCCGGCTCAACTGGCCAAGCAAGTTACCGAATCGGTACGGATTCCCGTTATCGGCATCGGTGCCGGACCAAATGTGGACGGTCAAGTGCTTGTTATGCATGATATGCTCGGAATGACCAAAGATTTCAGCCCGCGATTCTTGAGGCGCTATGCCGATTTGCATTCCATCATGACCCAAGCCTTCAAACAATATATCCGCGATGTTAAAACATTGGATTTCCCCAACGAATCGGAACAATATTAAGCGTATAAATTTACATGCCCGAACCGGACGTCTTGTATGAAGACAATCATTTGATTATCATTAATAAACGTCCCGGCGATATTGTGCAAGGCGACCGCACGGGGGATATGCCTTTATCGGAAACGGTCAAAGCTTATTTAAAACACAAATACAACAAACCCGGCAATGTTTTCCTTGGCGTTGTTCACCGCTTGGACCGCCCCGTTTCCGGTGCCGTGATTTTCGCCAAAACCTCCAAAGCGCTACGTCGCTTGAATGAAATGTTACGGCGCCACGAAATCAAAAAAACATACTTGGCACTGGTGGAAGGACGTCCCGAATCCCATGAAGGAACCTACATCGATTACTTGAAAAAAAATCCGAAAACCAACAAAACGACGGTTTTCAAACGTCCCACCGAAGGCGCCAAGAAAGCAATTCTTCATTACGTCATGCGCAAAATCGGCGATCATTATTCCTTGTTGGAAATCGATTTGAAAACAGGACGTCATCATCAAATACGCGCTCAATTGGCCAAGCACGGAACGCCCGTCAAAGGCGACTTGAAATACGGCGCGAGACGAAGTAACCCGTCCGGCGGAATCATGCTTCACGCCGCCCGGTTGGGATTTATTCATCCCGTCAAGAAAACGCCGGTTCAAATCATCGCTTCCTTTCCCGAAGAATACGGTTGGGAAATCATAGAAAAATTAAAAAATTGCCCCGGCAAATAAAAATTCTTCTATTTCAACGCATTGGCTTTTTGGCGCGCTTCCTCTATTAGTTGTTGTTTTTTTCGACGTGCTTTTTCCACCAATTGATCCGCTTTTTTGTATGCGGCTTTTTTAAGTTTATCGGCGGCTTTTTGAGCGGCGAATTTTTCTAGCGGATTACCAGCCTTTTTAATCAATTCCGCCGCTTGTTTATCCGCTTCCGATTTGATTTTTTTCGCTTGTTTTTCGGCTTCCGCAATGAGCGCATCGCCTTGCGCTTCGGCTTGTTTAATCAATTCCTCCGCTTTTTGTGACGCAACGGCTTTCACACTGTCCACCGCTTGCTTAACCTGTTCTTCCACCGCTTGCTTTACGGTTTCCTGCAAACCGGATTTTCCTGTTCCGCGACTAAACACAGGCTTTATGGTAGGACGATTAATATCGCCGGTGATTTTCAAGGTAACTTCTATATTTTCCAGCTTTTCGGCATCTATACCCCAATCCGCCATTTGATTTTTAAATTGACCGACCCATTGTTGCGCTTTATCTCCAAGCATTTTCACCGGAATCGACAATTGCCAATTGAAATCGAGTTTGCGATCCAAAGTTACTTTCCCGCCCAAACTGCTTTGCATATTGTTAACTTTAAACTTAAAAGGCTTCACCGTCAATGTGCCGTGTTCTATTTTAAATTGTGCTTTTGCCGCCTTGATCTCGGGGCGTTCCAAGGCCTTCAATTTCAATACCGATGCCGCTTGCTTAAAGAAAGCCGCATGATCGGGGCGAATGGTTCCCGTAGCCAATTCTCCTTGCGCATCCACCGTGGAAAATACCGGCTCCATGGCTTGATTCAATTGCATGCCCGCTTTTAAATTCAAATTGAGCCATCCTTGAATTTGCTTCAATAAAGGAGCGTAGTTCTGCATCAATGTCAACGACGTAGCCGTGCTGTCGATTCTCGCTTTATTCACCATCAATCCCAACCCCGAATAAGGATCCGGCTTGGAAGTATCATAGATGCCCGTAAGTTTTATTTCACCTCCGAAAGCCTTCATCAACACGCCCGACAATTCCGCCTTTCGATCGTGTATTTTAAGCGCTGCATCCACATCGCGCAATGTCAAATCGTCATATAATACCTTTTGAGCCTTCGAATGTAATTCTATCGACAAGCCGCCGGGAATTCGAATCGCCTGTAACGAATCTTCTGAAACCGTTTCGTCCGGGTTATCCCCCGACAACCGGCTTAATTCATTCAAATCTATCAAGCCGGAACGGGTCAGAAAAACCGCCACCAACGACGAATCTTTTCCGGTGAACCATGCCAAATAATTATCCACATGTCCTTGAATTTCAAAATCACTATGGCCTACTTCCAATTGCCATTGATCCACCGACCATGCTGCGGGATCGACGTTCGTTTTCAAAACGGGAATTTTTACCGTAAGCGGCAAAGAATTGCTCTTGAAAAGAAAATCCTTTAAATTGAAATAACCCTTGGCTTGAATCCGATCGGTTCTTTGCTTTTCCATATCCGAAACGGATGCTTCCAATGCAAAATCCGCCTTTAATTTTCCTTGCAAATCGTGAACCGGTTGCAGAGGCAAAGCTTTTTTGAACGACCCTAAATCCAAATTCGATTTCATGGCCGTTTTCACATGCGGATCACTCATGGGACGGGAAATAAACAAGTAACCTTGCGTAGTGTTTCCCGCAATATCGAAACGTATGTTATTCAAAGCGATTTGTGTCAAATCCAAATCCTTTCCGCCGGGAAAATCCACTTTAGTATCCACATTCAAATGTTCCACCGATTCCGGCAAATCTTTAACCTTGATACGTCCGTTATCCACCTTAAACACCACATGATAGGCCGGGTATTGCTTGTCGTTTAAAACGCCATTAACCTTCACTTCCAAAGCCGCCTTACCCGATGTTTTCACCTGCGAAAAATCAGGCATATAAGCGGAAGGAATCAAACTTAAATATGAAGCCAAATCACTTTGTGCGCCCTCAATATCGATTTTCATCGCCATATCACCGTTCTCCCTCAAATCAAACAACAATTTTCCTTTCAATCCCAAACGATTGATTTTTCCTTTCAAAAACGGAATGTCATATCGCGAAAAATCATTGGAAATCAGTAATTTATGTTCAAAATCCGCGTTTGTGTTATTCAAGTAATGAACGCCGTCAAACCAAACATCCAATGTATCCAATCTTAAATTTCCTTCCACCGAATAATGATTGTTCTCAATATGCACCTTGCCCTCATAATCCGCTCCGGCCATATATTTTTTCAATCCCAATGAAGCATCATCGTAGATCAATCGCATATTTTCTATCCTGATTTTGTCCAAATGCATCTCTAACGGCGATTCCGCTTCCTCCGGCTTCTCAATGCCTTCGTTCGATTTGACAATAGCATAATTGGCTCGTCCGTTCTTCATAACTTTCACGTAAAAATCTCCGTCTATCACATCGATTTCGTTTATCGTCTTAGAACCTTTAAACAACTTAACCAAATCAAGGCGCAAGCCAAACCGGCCGATGCGCATCAACGGAATATCGGCAAACGTATCTTTTCCCGTTATGCGCACGTTTTTCATCTCAAAGTATAAATCCGGAAAAGTACTTAACAAGCTCAAATCCACATCGTCGAAATCAAAATCGGCATTCAGATTTTTATTCGCTTCGGTCTTGATCGCCTCTACGATTTTATCCTTGAATAAATAAGGCGCCGCAAACAATATTCCTATCAATAAAACCAATAGAACCAATATAATGATGAGGATTTTTTTGAGCATTTTCATGGACATTAAATTTTGCAATAAAGTTAATGGATTTTAGCGAAAAATCAGTCGAAAATCCGAATCTTTCAACCCCCTTGGATTATGACTTTCCCTTATCCTGACGCACAGGCGGATTCTTTTCCGTTTTTCTTTTTAACGACAAACACCGTAACTTTGTTCATTCATATCCCGGTATAACAATGAAAAAATGGTGGATTTCCCTGTCGATCGTTTTATTGGCGTTGATCGTTATCAATCTAAAACTCGGTTCATCCCTTAAAAAGAAATCCTGCGACCTGTCGCATTATCAAGCTCTGTATTTTAAAACTTATGATAGTCTTAAAGTGTTGAAAGACAGCATTGTACGCTTGCAAGACTCCCTTAATAACCTTTCCGGATTCAGCCTCTCGAATAATGCCGAAGCACTGGATTATCTGGACGAATATTACGGCGAAAACCTGCATTGGAACGAACAAATCCGAAATAAAATTCTTGAAACCAATAACGGACAAGGCGATAATACGCTCATTCCCTTTAACGGTATGTACGGGCCAATGAAAATCAATTCCGTTAAAATCCTTAATCACAAATGGCTCATCACCGATTTCACCGACGGAAAAGTGTGGGGGGAAATGCTGGTGGAATATGAACCTGTCAAAAACCATCCCGATAGTATACGGTTCAAAACCTTCAAATCGGTGTTGTATCCGTTCAATCCGTGAAATCCATTTAAAATGAAAGCTTTATATACCATTCTGCTCTTGATTTTGTCCAATACATTCATGACCATCGCTTGGTATGGACACCTCAAATGGGAACAATGGCCCAAATTAAAAAAAACCGGTCTTCTGACCATTATTTTAATAAGCTGGGGAATCGCTTTGTTTGAATATTTATTTCAAGTGCCTGCCAACCGGATGGGATACAAAGGAAACGGCGGCCCTTTTACGCTGGTGCAACTTAAAGTAATCCAAGAAGTTATAACCCTTTCGGTTTTTACGGCATTTACGTTAATCGTATTCCGGGACGAACATTTTCGCTGGAATCATATCGTGGGCTTCGTTTTTCTGGTGCTTGCCGTATTTTTCGTATTCAAACACCGGTAAAATCAAGCCGTTAATTTATTCAAGACATAAACAATGAGTGCATCAATCACCTTATAGGGATCTTTGGTGAAAGTCAAACTCTCGCGGTTGGCAATAATGGCATTCATCGAACACGCATGGTGCCCTAATAATTTGGACAAGCCGTAAATCGCCGCCGTTTCCATTTCAAAATTGGTGATACGCATTCCGTTGTAGTGAAATTTGTCCATTTTGGGATTCATCTCCGGATCGGCCAAAGGAATACGCAAAACCCGGCCTTGCGGCCCGTAAAAACCGCCGGCCGTTGCCGTAATTCCTTTAAACACATTTTCTCCTTCCAATTTACTTTCCAATTCCTTGGAATTTTCCACAAAATACGGGCGTGCCGCATCCCGGTTCCATTGTGTTTGTTCGATAAAAGCATCTTCCATAGCCAAATTGCGCACATGCTCCGAATCATAATAATGTAACAAACCGTCCAATCCCAAACCGTATTGTCCCAAAACAAAACTGTCAACGGGAATGCCGGCATGCAACGACCCCGAAGTGCCAATGCGAACGATATTCAAGGAAGTGTGTACTTCTTTCTCAACACGGTTTTGCAGATCGATATTCACCAAAGCATCCAGTTCGTTCAAAACAATATCGATATTATCCGGTCCTATTCCGGTGGAAATTACCGTTAACCTATGGCCGTTATAATATCCCGTGACAGTATGGAACTCGCGCTTTTGCGTCTCGAATTCGACGATTTCAAAATGCTTGGCAATACGATCCACTCTTTTCGGATCGCCTACGGTTATGATATCCCTTGCAATATTTTCAGGCTTCAGATTCAAATGATACACACTGCCGTCGGGATTTAAAACCAATTCCGAATCTCCTATTTTTCGTTTCATTTTTTCGGCTTTTATACATGAAAAGCTAAATTTAGAAAAAATATCCCGAACTTCGGCATGCACAAATCATTTTCCCGGTTGTATTCCTTCAAAAATTAGTATCTTTACGCATTCTTTAACCGTATTGATTATGGGAAAAAAATTTCACTTCGTATGCCAAGATTGTGACCATGAAATAGATAATTTCGACGAATGGTTTGGCAACGGACAACAATGTCCTTCCTGCGGCGGCAAACATATCCGGACGGTTTACCATACCGACAAAAGCCGCTTGGCCGAATTGGTGCGCGGCGGACAACGTTTGGAAAGCATGTGGCACTATTTCGATTTCCTCCCGCTCAACAAAGCCGAAAACATCATCTCCGACGGCGAAGGGGTATCGCCCATGCGAAGATGGAAATTCCTAGAAGACTATGCACGCGACCGCTACGGAAAAATCCTCGAAGTGTATGTCAACCGGAATGATTATAGCCCGGCTACCGGTACCTTTAAAGATAAAGGCGGTTCTCTGGCCGCCAGCGTGCTCAAAGAACACGGCATCAAATCGTATGTGGTGGCAAGCACCGGAAATACCGCTAACGCATTTGCACAATATTTGGCCAAAGCAGGCATTTCCGCTTCCGTTTTCGTTCCACAAGATTCGCTACGCGAAAACTTTGTGCATATCGGTGCACTCGGACAAAAAGTTTATGTCGTGAAAGGTGATTATGCTTATGCTAAAAAACTCGCCGCCGATTATGCCAAAAAACACAATATCCTGATTTCCACCGGCAACCTCGACCCGCTCCGGCTCGAAGCCAAAAAAACTACCGCGTTTGAAATGAAACGCCAATTGGGGCGTATGCCTGACGTTTACATTCAAGCCATTAGCGGCGGTACTTCACCTTTGGCCCTTGAAAAAGCTTTCGACGATTTCAAAGACACCGGTATCCTCGGTAAAATGCCACGCATGATTTTCATTCAAGGCGATCGTTGCGACCCCCAAGTGCAAGCATGGAACAAAGCCAAAGCTAGCGGCTTCCCCGACGGCTGGGAAAACGATTATCCCGTGATCGAGAATCCCATCACGTTGGTGCCTACACTCGCCACCGGAAATCCCGTTTTATACCCGCTCCTCGCTAAACTGGTCAAAAAAACCGGCGGCGAATATTTCAGCGTTAAAGAAGAAATGGCCGTGGATATGGCCCGGTTGGTCGCTTATGAAGTAGCCGTCAAAATAGGTCCGGCCTCTGCAGTGGGATTACTCGGTTTCTTCGAAGCGCTCAAACACAATGCCATCCAAGACGGCGAAATGGTGTTCATCAACATCGGCGAAGGCGTACGACGCGCCGTCACTTTCGTGGAAGAAGTCTCCTACACCACCGAACAAATCACCGATTTGGACGATACCGAACGCTTCGACCGCAAAAAATATCGCTCATTCGTATGGAAACCTTTTGAAAATTATTGAACATGAAAAAATTACTCTTGCCTGCAATTGTCTTTTTTTTCTTTTCCGCCCATGCCCGGCAACCGGCATTTTCAAATATGCTTTTGACACATCTTTCCGGTGGATCGAAACCGTCCCAAAAAAGATCTGCCGGAACACGTTGGCAATGGTATGGAGGATTCGGCATGTATTGGTCTAACTATTCTTTCTATTTGGAACTGCAGCCCGGCATTCTCTATAAATTGAGCGATCGTATACATCTAGGTGCCAATGCCTCTCTCATCTACAGTTCCGATGTCAATTTCGGTACACGGCGGCGTACCTATATCTACGGATGGGATTTAATAGGGATTTACATACCGGAACGCCACCTGGAAATCTCCATGGATTGGCAACGCCTCTTTGCCCATATCTATCAAGGCGGGAATCATTTGCAAAACAATTATAACGCCCTTTTTGCCGGTGCAGGATACCGCACTTCGCATGTCGTTATCGGTGTCAAATACGATTTACTTTACTATAAAGGAAAAAATTTCTATCAATCACCCTGGATGCCTTTCATTAGGATTTATTTCTAAACCTCAATGAAGCAGGTTAAGTAAAAAATAAAACTTCGTTTCAATATCGTTTTTTTACGGCTTATTGCCGGAAATGTCTAATTATATTTTACGAAAGTAAGCAAAATTTTCGATTATGATTGAAGCAATACAACCGGGGAAAACCCGAAAAGCCCGATTTTAACCCCTTGTTTTTCGCTACGCCATGGAAGAGTCCCGTGTTGTCCGATATCGTCATATCCGCCCATTAAATTAATATGTATGGCATTATTGAGCAAAATATCCAAGCCCGTCATAAGTTTGTAATTTATGTAATTAACACCTTGGCTCCACCAAATGACGGTCCATTGGATTCAAAATCCGAAAAAAACAGCAAACTTTAAAAATTTTCACTTTCCGCCGTAGGAAAAATAAAACCGAAAAATCGAAATCCGGCGGCTGAACTATATTTCTTAATATTGTAATCATGAAAAAAGGATTTTTTATCTTTTTTACGGCTATAACCGTTTTTTTGTTCGCTCAAACGGACACTTTGACACCGGTTACCAAAAAAATCCTCATCCACGACAACATCACCCGTTTCGATACCGTTTCCGTATGGCCATTTCAGATCCGTTTATTGAAAGGAACAAAACCCGTAGCCGACAGCCTTTGGCAAGTTAATGCCGTGCAAGCTTTCATTGTGTGGAAGCAAAAAAAATACCCCCGAGACAGTCTCACGATTTTCTATTGGCGCTATCCCGAAGCTTGGTATCAAGCCATTGCTACTTATCCCGAAGTAAAGGTTTTAAAGAAAAACCGTCCGAATCCGGTTTTAGTCCGGCAAACCGGATTTTTTGAAGGATTGGAAGCGGAGGGTTTTTGGGAAAAAGGCGCAATGAGCGGTAATCGCATGAATACATCTTCGCAGGGAATTTTAGCTCTCCGGCTCAAAGGCGAAATGGCGCCCGGAGTGCGTTTGACCGCTCACATTCGCGATGATAATTTGCCCTACGGTTATCAAGGTATCTCCACTCCCGTTAAAGACATCAATCGTATTTTTTTATCCGTAGTATCGGAACATTGGCATGTTTCCGGTGGTGACAGTTTGTGGCAGTTCAAATCGCCATTGGTGGCTTTTGAACGCGACAACAAAGGCATTGGCTTCGGACTGAAAAACGACCGGCAATCTTTGGATATAAATGTCGCTTTGGTGAAAGGTAAATTCGGACGTAATGTTTTCACTTTGCAAACCGCTCAATACGGTCCTTTCAAACTGCATACCGGAACAAACGATTATATTTACATTCTTCACGGCACCGAAAAAGTTTATCTCAACGGCATAAAACTCGACAAAAAACAATACACCATTGACTATGGCACCGGCGAAGTGCGCCTTAACCCTTCCTTGGATATCAAAGCTTATGACCGGATGGTGGTAGAATATCAATACGCCAATACATTCTACCGGCGTTGGACGACTTTTAGCGTCTGGCAAAAAAATACCCGGCGCAACCGGATTCGCTTTTTTTCGTTTAATGAAACCGACATGCCTCGTCAAAACATGTTTTTTAGCCCTGACAGCGCTACGGTGGAAACACTGCAACAAATTCCCGACCCGCAAAACATGCGCTTTCTCGCTGCCAAACCTTCCGGTTGGGATGATAACAAAATTCTTTATACTAAAGAAGTCAACGGCAATCGAGTTATCTTCCGTTATGCCTCCGAACCCGGAAACCTACAACTCTATGAAGTCCGCTTTCGTTATGTAGGAAAACAAAAAGGAGATTATGTTGTGGAACAAATCACCGGCAAAGGTAAAATCATGCGGTATGCCGGAAACGGAAACGGAGACTACACGCCCAGCTTCCCACTGAATGCGCCCGAAAACAATTGGCTAACCGGCGTGGAATGGAATTATTCCGACAGCCTTATTCGTTCGGATAATCAATTGGTGTTCAATAAATTTAATCCGAATATGTTTTATTTATCCAAATCCAATATTCAATACACCTTGGCTTTTCATTCCAAAACCGACCGTACTATTTACACCCGAAACGGAGCGCAGCATACACTTGGTTATGAAATTCGACAACTTCCTTCGCGATATCATCCCGGCGACCGTCTCTTTGAGCCCGATTTTGAAAATGATTGGGATCTGAATAACGCACAAGGGAAACACCGGTTTTACGCTTTGAATTGGAGCTATTCAAACGACAAAAATCAAATCATCTGGCAACCTGCATTTCTGCAATTAAGAGACAGTATCAAACTTTTTCATATGTCCCTCCACAATGATTTAGGACACAAATTCTGGCATTGGCACGGCAAACACTTCTGGTTAAAGGGTCAAAAAAATCCAGGCGATAAGACTTTGTATTTCGGAAGTGTAAATCGCTTGTCGTATCATCGCGGACATTGGACGCCTGCCATTCAAGTCGATTTCAGAAAACGCAACGATAAAATTTCCGGATGGGCGGACTCCCTAAATTATGCTTACGTGCGCATCGAACCTTCCATCGGTTATAAAACTCCGAGAAATAGTTTTAAACTTCAAACCGGACAAACCCGTGTCGATAGCATCCGTCAAGGTCGTTTTACCCGTGTTTCCAATCAACGGCAAGTGCGCTTTCAGGCTTTGCACAAACAAAAAAATTTCAATACATCTTTGACAATCGGCTACCTCACCGATGCTTATCACCGGGGAAACAATCAATGGTTGGTCATCACTTCCGTCGAATGGAACGATCGCAATAATATAACCCCGCTACGCATTTCTTTATCCCGTTATGCCGACAAAACCTCCGTTCGTGAAGTAGTCTATACACGTGTTCCCGACGGACAAGGACAATACCGGTGGATTGATTATAACGGAAACGGTATTGAGGACCCGGACGAATTCGAACCCGCCTACTACAGCGATCAAGCCGATTATATTCGCGTGTTGCTTCCTTCCAATCGTTTTATAAATACTTACCGTTCTCAAGCAAAAATCGAATGGATTCTACAACCTTCACAAACAGGCAAACGGCCTCGCCGGTTTAATTGGCAAAACCGCTTGGATATCGACATAGACTTTCAGCATACCGGAAATTCGTTGGAGATACTTTTATCGCCCGTTCGAAATCTCTTAAACGGTCATCAACGAATCAACAATACGTGGAATTGGCAATTCAAACCCGGATGGCAAATCGAGTATCAATTCGCTTTACAACAAAATAGCGAAAATTTGTATTACGGATTAAAACGAAATTTTATGCGTATCCATCAATGGCGTTTAAGCAAAACCTTTGCCCGCTTTTGGAAAGCCGCTATCCGCTTGACCAAAACAACACACACACACTTTGAAGAAGAATTTCCGCTTAAAAATTATCATTTGGAGAAAACCGAATACGGTTTTCCCTTAAGTTTCAAAAACAAGGATTTTTCTTTCGTTTTACAATGGCAAAAAGACAATGCAGTTTCGATACATTCCGTGGAAAATCTTCAAAGCGTTCAATGGAAAGTCCGCTTGCAATATCACCGGAAAAAAAGCCGTTGGGATTTGGATGCCGCCTATATTCGTAATCATTTCCAAGGAAATTTCCGTTCACCCGCCGCTTATATCATGCTTCGAGGACTGCACCCCGGGAAAAACTATACACAGTCGATAAGTTGGCAATATCGTCTGGGGAAAAACACACACTTAATTTTGCAATATCACTGGCGTGTATCCGAAAATAATCCGCCCGTGCACACCGGACAAATCAAAATCAGAATGGATTTTTAATGCCAAAGCAACTCCAATCCTAGTTCATTTCCCTTCCTTCCAATTCCGATAAAATCAAAGCGAAAACAGCATAATTCAAAATATCGCGATAATTTCCTTCCACCCCTTCCGACACTTTGGTTTTTCCCCGGTTTTCTTCGATTTGTTTAATACGCAGTAGCTTTTGCAATATCAAATCGGTCATGGATGATATGCGCATTTCTCGCCAAGCTTCATCGTAATCATGGGTTTTGCGGAGCATTAATTGTTTGGATTTGTTCACTTCTTCGTCATATAATTTTTCCGCTTCTTCGGGGGATAAATCCGGCTCATCGACAACGCCCTTTCGCCATTGAATCAAAGCCATGGCGGCATAATTAATCAAGGCATAAAAAGCATCCTCCGGTTGTTCGTTGACCATCATTTTTCCGGTCTGTTGGATTTGGCGCAATCGTTTGGCTTTGATATACATTTGATCGGTCAAGGAAGGCAATCGTAAAATACGCCATGACACACCGTAATCGTCCATTTTGTTTTTAAATATCGTTCGTGCTTTCCGGATTATTTGATCATATTGTTCCGAGGTATTTTTCATGGCATTTTATCGTTGGTTTTATTCTTTAATCGTTCGCTCATTTCTTCCAATGAAGGAATATGCACATCTTTGATTTCGGGTCTTTCGGTTTCTTCTTCATCATTTTCGCCCGGTGGGGGTTTGGGGTTGTCATAGGCCCAATTTTGTGTGGCTTTATAAAAACTTGTCAACATTATTCCGAACATTAATAATAAAAACCATAATTGCTCTTGCGTATCCGGTTTCGATTTTTCATAAGCCAAAGCGATTCCGGCAATAAAAATCAAAACATAATATAAAGCTTGAATATTTTTTGGCCGGTTATGAATTTTCTTAACCCCCATAATTTCGAATTACCGAAGCGATAATGTCAACCGCTTCGTTGATTTGATCGTCCGTAATCACCAAGGGCGGTGCAAAACGTATGATGTTGCCGTGTGTTGGTTTGGCCAGCAATCCTTTATCCGCCAATTGCAAGCAGATATTCCAAGCCGTGTCGCTTTCGGGTGTATCGTTAATAACCATGGCATTAAGCAAGCCTTTTCCGCGGATTTGTTTCACCAACGGGATATTTTCGGTTTTTTTTCGCAATTCCGACCGGAAAATTTCTCCCGTGCGAGCGGCATTTTCGGCTAAATGTTCGTCCTTCACCACTTGTAATGCTTCCACCGCCACGGCAGCCGCAATGGGATTTCCGCCGAAGGTGGAACCGTGTTGGCCGGGTTTGATGCTCAACATAATGTCGTCGTCGGCCAAGACTGCTGATATGGGATACACTCCGCCCGACAAGGCTTTGCCCAGGATTAACACGTCGGGGCGAACGTTTTCGTGCTGCGAAGCCAATAATTTTCCGGTGCGCGCAATGCCGGTTTGAATTTCATCGGCAATCAGGAGGCAGCCGTATTGTTCGCAAAGTTTTTTGGCACCGGCCAAATAGCCTTTGTCGGGAACGTTTACGCCCGCTTCGCCCTGAATGGGTTCCACAAGGAAAGCCACCGTACCGGGATTTTGGTGCAAGGTTTGTTCCAAGGCATCCAAATTATTATAAGGAACGGTCAGAAAACCCGGCGTATAAGGACCGAAACCTTCTTTGGCTTCGGGGTCTGTTGAGAAAGAAACAATGGTAACGGTACGTCCGTGGAAATTACCTTCCGCCGTGATGATTTTGGCCTCGTAGGGTTTGATTCCTTTTTTTTCGTAGGCCCATTTTCGCACCAATTTGATGGCGGTTTCCACGCCTTCGGCGCCGGTGTTCATCGGCAGCACCTTATCGTAGCCGAAATATCCGGTAATGAATTTTTCGTAAGGACCGAGCTTGTCGTTATAAAAAGCACGCGAGGTGAGCGCCAAGCGCTGCGCTTGCTCTTGCAACACTTTTACGATTCGCGGATGTCCATGCCCTTGATTCACCGCCGAATATGCCGACAGAAAATCGTAATAACGTTTACCTTCCACATCCCAAACAAACACTCCCCGGCCTTTGGTTAAAACTACCGGCAAGGGATGATAATTATGTGCACCGTAGCGATCTTCAAGTTCGATGTAATATTGCGAATGATTTAGGGTTTCCGTCATATTATTTTTCCGGTTTAAATTTTATGGTGTAAAAATAATGAATATTTTTTGTAAGCCCTACAAAAAAAAAGACCGGCAAATTTCGCCGGTCTTTCAATTCTAATGGAAAGAAGTTTATTCTTTAACAAACTTGAATGTAGCAACATCATCTCTCGAATAGAATTTAATCAAATAAACTGCGGATTTAAGCTTTCCGATATACAGTTTGTTTTCTTTGGGTTTTGATTGGTCTATTAATACTTGACCGGATAAATCGATTACTTGAATACGGTCGATTGTTCTATCGGTAGACCAATGAATGCTGTTTGTGGCGGGATTAGGAAAGATACCGAAGAATCCGGCAAACATTTCTTGAACGGTTACATTAGGCGAATATGCACACACACCTATGTCTCCGAAGTTATTGTTGCCGAAATCCCAAAGTCTGATATAATAGGTGGTATTGGCGGGAATATTGGAAACGGTAACTTTGGCCATCAAATCACCATTTGCTATGTCGGCATCGTCTGTGCAGGAAATCAAATTCAGATTATTGCAATTGCCGGTGTAAACAGCCATTGCCGGGTTTTTAAAATCACTTCCGCTAATATATGTTGTTTCAATATGAAGCGTATCCAATCCCGAAGGCACATATACCGAATACCAAATATCACCACCTTGATAATTTCCACAGCTTGGTGCGGGAACATTGGAATCCGTTGCGCCCAAATTGGTGCCGGTAGTGGGTGAGCAAGAGGAATAGATAATCAAATCTTCGGCATTGACACATTCGTCATTAGCAGGCGGGGCGGGATATTCTTCAATCGCCACCGTATATGGACCGAGGAAATAATATCCTTCGTCTTGCCATGTTTTTAGGATATACGCCTGCCCCGGAGTAAGTCCCTCGATGATTTTGACCGGTTCATTATACCAACATGCAATTTCATTTCCACCGCAGGTATCATAGATAGCGGATCTTACCCAATTTCCTTCCGGTCCTCCGTAAAGTATTCTTATTTTTCCGCTGGCCGGGGCGGTAAAACTGAAGAATGCATCCAAGTCGTTGTTTATGTTAGGATCACAGGATGATTGTATTCCACTTGAGGTTAAATAAATGGAATATACTTCCGTTTCATTTCCTGCACTTTGACCGTAAGGATAAACGGAAAGAGCTTGTGCGGTGGCACATTCATTGAAAGCGGGAGGTACGGGTGTTTCTTCCAATAATACCGTAAAATCCCCCGCTCTATTATCCCTTGTCCATAGTTGAAGAATGTAATTTTGTCCGGGGGTTAAACCCGTTACCAATTCTGTTCCGTAAATATGTCCTATACATTCTACCGGTAATGTACCGCAAGATTCGTATACGGCACCTTCTACCCAATATCCGCTATTTCCGTTAACCAAGATATTGACTTCCCCATTGGCCGGGGCCGTAAATTCATAGAAAAGATCCAAGTTCGTGGAAGATGATGATGCACAGGGAGGATTGGAATAAGGGCCGGGAGTAGCATTGCGTGTAGTCGCATGGGTTTCATGTCCCGCTCCTTGACCGGACGGATAAACGGTCAAGTATTCGGGGGTGCTGCAATTATCATTGGCGGGAACGGGAGGATTTTCTTCCAAATAGAAGAAGAATTCTCGAGTTGTATACTCATAGGTCCACATTTGTAAAACATAGGTTTGTCCCGGAGTAAGTCCAGTAATATGATGCAATCGATATTCTTGCCCCCAAGTCCCCCAAGCGCGACAATACACTTCATTACCGTTACATGTATCATAAACGGTTACACCGGTAAATAAGTGAGGAAAGTAATTATCTGATGTATATAACCACACTTCGCCATCCGCCGGGGCAGTAAAAGTATAGAATAAATCGTTGTAACTTCCGTAACTACAAGAGGGATCCAATCCACTTGCCGAAGCTTCCAATGTATTGGCATAAGTTACATTTGCTTGCCCCGAGCCGGCGGGATATACATTGACAGGAATGGCATTGGAGCAATCGTTATTGGGAGCTAATTGAGGCGCTGTCTCTTCTAACACAAAATTATATTCGCCCGGGTAGCTGTCTGGAGTGGATAGTTGGAGAATATAATTTTGCCCCGGAGTCAGCCCGGTTATTAAACTTTGGTAATCAGCTAAGTCACAATATACTTCCTGACCTCCGCAAGAATTATAAATCGTGGCATAGATTCTCCATGTAGGGGAACCAAGGGTTTTAATCCACATTTGGCCGTTGGAAGGTGCAGTAAAGGAGTAAAAAACATCCAAATTGGGTGAAAAAAAGGTACAGGAAGTCTGTCCGTATTGACTTTCCGAAGCGCCCCAAGTATTGAAAGTGGTTTCATTTCCGTCTCCCATACCGAAAGGATATACATTAACGGGTAATGCATTGGAGCAATCGTCATTCGCGGGATGAGTATCGGGTGTTTCTTCCAATGCTAATGTATAAACACCCGTATCGGAAAAATAATGGGAATACCAGGTTTGTAAAATATAGGTTTGTCCCGGTGTCAATCCCGTAACCAGTCTTGCCGGGCCACCGTTATCACAATAAACTTCCTGTCCGCCGCAAGTATCATAGATTGCTACATGTGCATATGGTGAATTGGATAAAATCCATACTTTTCCGTTGTCAGGAGCCGTAAAGGAATAGAACATATCGGGTTTGGTACTCAAATTGTCACATGAAAGACTGGTATATTGGCTTACAGTGCCATGCGCCGTATTGACTGTGATTTCGTGTCCGTTGCTTGCTCCGTGAGGATAAACCGTTAAGGGCATGGCGCCCGAACATTCATCATGTGCGGGTGGGGTACCCAGAACCACATTATATTCGCCGGCAATATAATCGTCGGTCCAAAGTTGCAATACATAATTTTGACCGGGATTTAACCCCGTTAAGGTTAAAGGACGGGTATCCCCTGGTTGCGAACAAGCCACTTCCGATCCCCCGCAACTTACATACACGGCAATACCTACTACTCTGTCAGTATGAATTATAACATTTCCGGTAGAAGGTGCCGTGAAAGTATAAAATACATCCAAATTATCGCCGTAAGGATCACAACTCGTTTGGGCATATTGACTGGACGAGGCACCCAAGGTATTAAATACGGTTTCGTTCCCGGTCATTTGATCGGCGGGATAAACCGTTAAGGTATCCGCTGAAGAACATCCGTCATTAGACGGAGCCGGCGGCACTTCTTCGAGTAATACGGTGAAATCACCCGCATAAGCATCCGAAGTGGATAACTGTAATACATAATTTTGCCCCGGTGTAAGGCCCATAACGAGTTTTTGACCGTTGGTATAATCACATGCCACTTGGTTTCCGCCACAACTTTCATAAATGGTAGCTATTACTCCCCATCCTGCATGTCCGCCGGTTTTTATCCATACTTTCCCATTGGAAGGAGCGGTAAAGGTATAAAACAGATCCAAAAGAGGTGCATATCCCGACCTTACACAAGAGGGAAAATATTGACTTTCCGTGGCACCCCAAGTGCTGGCGGCCGTTTCGTTACCCGCTCCTTGTCCGCTGGGATAAACCGTCAAATTAACGGGGTTGGAACAACCGTCATTGGCAGGAGCGGGTGGCACTTCTTCCAAAGCAATAGAAAAACTTCCCGCATAAGCCGCGTCGGTCCATACTTGCAAATAATAGGTTTGTCCGGGCGTTAATCCTTTATACAATTTGCTTCTGCCTACAAATCCCATATCCCTGCTGTCACAATCTATTGCCGAACCACCGCAAGAATCATACAGGGCATATTCCACCCGGTAATTACCGGTTGAACCGCTGGAGATTAAAAGCCAAACTTTCCCGTTGGAGGGCGCTACAAAGGAATAAAACAAATCCAAATTATCGCCGTCATTATCACAGGATGTATTGGCATAAGGGCTGGAAAACGCGTTTCCGGTATTTACCAAAGTTTCATGACCGCCACTTTGACCGAAAGGGTAAACGGTTAAAGGATATGCGGTTTCGCACAAATTATTTTCTATATCCTCCAATACTATGCTAAATTCCCCGGCATTAAAACTGTCATGCCATACTTGTAAAATGTAATCGTTGCCCGGTGTAAGACCGGTTATGGTTTTAACCGGACCGTGACCGAAACAGTCTATTTCCGTTCCGCCACAGGCATCCAGAACGGCGGCTTCAATGAGAGAACCGTTATTTCCACCGGTTATAATTTTAATACCTCCCGATGCAGGAGCGGTGAAGCTATAAAACAGATCATAGTTGGTTCCGTAAGAATCACAAGAAGTGTGTGAATATTGGCTTGCCGTTGCGTTAATTGTGGATTGCTGAATTTCGTTTCCGTTGCCTTGATTAAAGGGATATACCGGAAGATGCATGGCATTGCTGCAATCATCATTGGAAGGAGGTGTAAATTCTTCAAGAACAATGGAAAAACTTCCGACATCCGCCTCATCATGCCAAACCTGTAGAATATAATCTTGTCCGGGGGTTAAATTTTTAACTTTACGAATATTAGTCGTCTGGAAAAAACAAGCTATATTGTTTCCACCGCATTGATCATAAATGGCTATTTTGGAATATTGCCCATGTGTTCCCCCTGTTATTATTTTAACAGAACCGTTCGACGGCGCGGTAAAATGGTAAAACAAATCGTAATTGGGGCCTGTCGAGTCACAAGATGTCAGTGAATAAGCACTTGATGTGGCATACCGCGTATTTTGAACTATTTCATTACCGGATCCGGCATTTTCCGGATATACCGTCAATTGACGACTGTAATCGCAATTATTATTACAATAATAAGTAATGGAATCTCTTGATTGTAGGTTAGGGTTTTGATCGTTGACCACGGTAAATTGAACAACCGTTCCTTCATTATAAGGACCGAAAGTTAACGTGTCGGGAGTAGTAATTTGCCGGGATGTGCTTCCTTGGTCGTCGGAAATAGTGACGGAGTTGGCTCCCCCCAAATCGGTGACGGCTATTTGAACATTGAACCGGCTATTACTACAATCTCCCGATGTGCTTAAGTCAAATACGGGTAGATTTACCGGCCATGCAATACATGAAACGGTATTGGAAATAGCGGTATTGAAAGAATATTCATAATATTCCGTATTACTTACTTTAATTCCTATTGTTGCCGAGGCACCGTAGTCGAATTGCGCATCGCCGAAATCCAAATCGGCATAACGGAATTCCACCGTATTACTTCCTTCAAACAACACCAGCTCAAATGTAGCATCGCCCACATTATTGTAATGCGGACGATGATCCCATTGAATAATAACGTAACGATTGGGCGCCGTTCCTTTTACTTCCCAATAAACATTTCCCGTATCATCATCTATATCGTCCCAAAAAGGATAAAATCCGGGAAGGGCGGAATTGTCACTTAAATTTTGATTTGAATAGCCGATATCACTTCCTGTATCATTAAAAAAAACCGCGCCGTTATTTCCAACCCTTAAATCGGATGAAGTTACCGCCCCTAATGTAAAGGAAAAGGGAATTTGTATGTTAGATTCACCGTCATCGGATAAATTTAAGGCGGTCCCCGTAGAAGAGATATCCTCGAATGCCGAGGTGCATTGATCGCTAAATCCCTGTGCAAAAACAGTCTTTGTCACTAATACCAGTAATACCGAAAGGGAGATGATATTTCTTTTCATAAGAATTGAAATTTGATATGCCCCCAAAGATATCGATATAGCACTCGGCTAGAAAAATTTAATGAAAAACTTGCAAATTTTGATGGTAAATAAGAAATCAAAACATTATTACAAAAAAATATTAAAAATAAATGTTTGCAAAATAATTATTTTATTTTGTAACTTCGCAATATGAAATAAAAATTTCGAGAAATGATTATACCTTTAGGCATGTTCGGAACGCAAGAGATTATCGTAATTGCCATTATTGTTTTGCTTCTGTTCGGCGGGCGTAAAATTCCCGAACTCATGCGTGGCTTGGGAACGGGAATCAAAGAGTTTAAGAAAGCAACCAAAGACGAACCCACAACGGATAAAAATACCGAAAACTGAAAATCCTTAATCCGTCAAGCGGGCGGTTTGCAAAATAGCTTCCAATTCCGTTAGCATATTTCGCTTGAAATCGGCCGGAAGGTAAATAAATCCTTCAATGATGACGGCTCGGTTGTGTTTTTTGTCGGGAATAAGATAGTTCACATACGGACCTCCCATGAAATCGTTTTTCACTTCCCACAAACCCCGGCTTTCGATGCCTTCCGTTCCGGCTATTTTCACTTTCTTCTGAACCGGTGAGAAGCCTTGTTCCGTAATCATCCATGTATTCGGTAAAGGACCGGGAATATAACGTTTCCCGATGCTATCTCTGATTCGGGGGATTTCCGCTGCCAAACTATCCGAATTTTTTAACGGAATAGAATATAGCAAAATATTCTTGCTGCCGTCTCGCAAATCGTGACGATACCAGAAAAATCCGTCTTTAGCTACAATTTTTTTGTAAGTATTTGGAATTTTAATGTCGATATGTAATTGTTGTTTGATAGAATCCGTAGCTATAAAATCATTTTTTTTAAATCCCGATAAAATGAGCGCTTTTTCCATGGTCTTGAGCGAATCGATTATTTGTTCGGCATATTGCGCAATCAATTTTCTCCAGTCGGAAGGACTTTTTCCTGCAACCGTAACCACCAATTGCGGCGTGGCGAAAACATTGTGGCGAAAAGTTACTTTGCCCGTTTTTTCCTTTCGAAATTCCAAAACATTTCGTTGAATGAAGAAATTTTTATCGAAGATCGAGGGATCGATTTGATAAATGGAAAACAAAGGTTCGCTTTGGGGCAAAACATCCACTTCGCGGGCAAAATATTTCCGGATGGTATCACCCGTTTTTCCTTTCCATTCACTATCGGGGATAACCACCAACAATTGATTGATTTTTCCGACCGAACCGGGCTTGACGGGTTCTCCTTTTTGACAAGCATTCAATCCCAGCACGAGAACAAGCAAAAACAACACGGGTTTTTTCATGTTTTCAAAATTTTCAATTTTTTCCCGGGCTTAAGTTGATGGGATTTAAGCCCGTTCCAACGCATCAAATTTCGTACCGAAACCTTATATTTCCTTGCAATTGTCCATAAAGTGTCTCCCTGCTTTACCGTGTGATACAGAATATTGCGATTCGGTTTTGTTTTTCGAGCGGTATTACGATTTCGGGATGCATAAACGGGGCTTCTCGTATAGATTTTTAATTTCTGTCCCACTCGCAATCGTGTGCTGCGCATATGGTTCCATCGCATAATTTTTCGCACGCTTGTATGATAGCGTATGGCTATTTTCCCCAAATAATCTCCGGGTTTCACTCGATAAATTACATAAGTAGGCAAAGTGTAAAACTTAGGCAAAGGCTTTTCCCGTTTTTCCCATTGTTCCTTGATGTATGCATAAATGGTCTCTTCATGGGCGGCAAACAAGGCGGCCGCTTTATAAGGCAATCGAACGCCATATTGTTTATCCTCGGCATAAGGTATCATATTAAGCCTGTATTCGGGATTAAGAAACTCCAACTCTTCTTCCGTCACCGGCAATAATTCTGTCAATTGTTTGAAGGAAACCGTCGATTGAACCAAAATCGTATCGGTTTTAATAAATTCGAAGGCAGGCTTTTGCGGTTTGATACCATAGAAATCTTTAAATTCATATAAAAGCCAAACGGCTTGAAATTGAGGTATATAACCCGCCGTTTCCCGGGGTAAAAACGCCCTTAAATTCCAATAGTTTTTATAGCCTCCCGATCGACGAATGGCTTTAGTAACATTTCCCGGTCCCGAATTGTAGGCCGCCAATGCCAAATTCCAATCCCCGAATAAATCGTATAAATCGTTAAGGTGTCGTGCCGCCGCATCGGTTTCCAGCACGGGTGACATGCGTTCGTCCAAATACGAAGTCATTTCTAGCCCGTATTTTTTTCCCGTGAAATACATAAATTGCCACAATCCCACAGCCCCCATACGCGATTGTGCCTTCGGGTTTAATGCCGATTCAACAATAGCCAAATGCTTCAATTCATAAGGAATGCCGTAACGGTCAAATATTTCCTCAAACATGGGATAATAATAAGCTTCGGCCAAACCGAATAATTTCTCCAGATATTTTTTTCGTTTCTTCAGGTAGTATTCAACGGTTCGCACCAATGCCGGGTGATACACAATCTCCAAAGGCGACCGGGCGTTGAGTTGTTTTATTTGCAATTTTAAAACCGTTGTATCCAATCTTCTTTCAAACGGCAAACTATCCGGCACTTGTAACATGCTTCCGTCTTCGCCCGGAAAATAATAAGCGTTAACCCATAAACTATCGATTTTACGCAAACTGTCCGTATCCGTTAAATTTAATTGAATACCGGTTTTCCGTGATGCCCGGATTTCTTGCTTTATCAATGTATCTTGTATCAATGTATCTTGCTGTCCCCGCAAAAAATTGATTGAAATTAAGATCCAAATAAATCCTGCTAATCGTTTCATAAACATCATAAGCATCTTTGGCTTTAATATAATAACGATTTCGATCTCACTATCATTGTTCGAGCGCAACAATGCCGGGCAAACTTTTCCCTTCCAGCATTTCGATCATGGCGCCGCCTCCCGTGGAAATATAACTGATTTTGTCTTCCAAACCGGCTTTTTTCACTGCAGAAACACTATCGCCGCCACCCACAATGGAATATGATCCTCGAGCTGTAGCTTCGGCTACGGCTTCACCGATAGCATTGGTCCCTTGTGCGAATTTATCCCATTCAAATACTCCTGCAGGTCCGTTCCAAATGATAGTTTTGGAATTCAAAATTACATCCCTGATTTTTCGGATGGTTTCCGGCCCGATATCCAAACCTTGCCAACCGGCCGGTATTTGATCAATACTTACGATCCGTATGTTGGCATCTGGCGAAAAGCGATCGGCAATGACAATATCCAGGGGCAAAATAACATTCACGCCCTTTTCGCGTGCTTTGTCCAGGATTTGCTTTGCTTTTGGAATCATCTCCTCTTCGGCAATGGAATCTGCGGTTTCATAACCTAACGCGCGTAAAAAAGTATAGGCCATTCCACCGACAATAATCAAATTGTCCACTTTATCCAACAAATTTTCCAAAACTCCGATTTTGGATGAAACTTTGGCGCCGCCGATAATGGCCGTTACGGGATGTTCGCCTTCCTTTAGCGCCCTTCCTATTTGCTTCACTTCATTTGCCAATAAATATCCCGCCGCTTTTTTTTGGGGGAAAAACTTGCCGATAACGGCCGTGCTGGCATGTGCGCGATGCGCCGTCCCGAAGGCATCATTCACATAAAAGTCGCCCAAGGAAGCCAATTCTTTTGCAAAGTCTTCGTTACCTTTTTTCTCGCGCGGATCATAACGGAGGTTTTCCAAAAGCAAAACTTGACCGGGTTTTAAATGAGCGACTTTTTTTTGAACTTCCGCACCGGTAATTCCCGAAACAAAAGAAACTTTGTGTCCCAATAGTTGCTCCAAGACTGGAACGATTTGCTTTAAGCTGAATTGCGGCTCTTTATCCTTGGGACGTCCCAAATGTGACATTAAAATCAAACTGCCGCCATCATTTAAAATTTTTTTTAACGTGGGTAAAGCACGACGAATGCGTGTATCGTCCGTCACGCAATTGTCCTTGACGGGAACATTAAAATCTACCCTTACCAAAACTTTTTTCCCCTTAAAATTGAAATCATCTACGGTTTTCATTCGATTATCATATTAAAAAAAAGACAGGTAAATTTACGAAAACTTACCTGTCTTTTTCAAATAATCGATTAAATTTCCGTCCTATTCGTCTTGTCCCGTCGATTGTTCTTTGTTTTCTTTATCTTCATTGACAATGATAAAATCGGAACGGCGATTTTCTTGATGTTGCTCTTTAGTGCAGCTACCGCAAGATTTACATTCCACTTTGGGTTCTGTTTCTCCTTTGCCTTCCCATGTCAAACGCGATTCATCAATACCTTTGGAAATGATATATTGAACGGTTGCTTTGGCGCGTTTTTCGGATAATTTTTGGTTATAGGCTTTAGGACCGCGACAATCGGTGTGGGAAACAACGTGGATTTTCAGCTCGGGATGTTTTTTCATGGCTTCCACTACGTTGTCCAATTCAAAGGCGGCATCACGGCGAATATTCCATTTATCGAAGTCGAAATAAATGGGTTTAATATCAAGTTGTTCCGCGGTGATAATTTTTTCGATGGGATTAAGAACGATATCTACGTCCACTCCCTCGTCGTAAGTGCCGGCTACTTTGACTTTGGCATTTTCGTAATCGTTGGCACGACCTTCGAGGATTACGTCCTTGCCACCTTCGATCAGGAAGTTCACTTCGCCATCTTCGTTAGCGGTTTTGGTCCCCATCGGATTGCCTGCATTGTCGGTTAGAACGACCACGGCGTTGGGAACCGGTTTGCCCGTTTTGGCATCTTTCACCAATACGTTGATTAAAACATCGAATACGGGTTTGACGGCTTGCACTTCGTAAATATTAAAGTCTCCGTAGTTTTTGGAATCCCGGTTGCTGGCCATAAAACCTTTTTTTATCTTAGGATAGTAAATAAAGGTGATATCGTCTTTTCCGCTGTTGACGGGCACGCCGAGATTCCGTGCGCGGGAGAATTTGCCGTCAACAAATTTGGAAGCAAAGATATCGCGTCCGCCTAGGCCCATCCAGCCGTCGGATGAGAAATAGAGTGTATTATCGGTAAAATAAGGATAATCTTCACGCCCTTCGGTGTTGATTTCCGGGCCTAAATGAACGGGGTCGCCATAGGTTCCGTCGTCGTGAATATCGACATACCAGATATCGGATTGTCCGTATGTTCCGGGACGGTCGGATGAGAAATATAATCGTTTGCCGTCGGGCGAAACTGCCGGGAATGCGCTATCGAAATGGTCGCTGTTAAACGGCAGTTCGGTTACTTCCGTCCATTCCTTACCGTTCCATTTGGCACTGTATATTTTCAGACGGCTGATACCCAAGCTGTCTTCTCCCACTTTTCCGGAATAGTTGTTTCGTGTAAAGTAAACGGTTAATCCGTCGGGTGAAAAAGCGAAAGGTCCTTCGTGATATTTGGTGTTGACATCGCCCGGAAGTTGTTCCAAGTTGGAAACAACCCCTTCGATATAATCGGCTACGAAGATATCACCGAAAGGTTGCCCGTCCCACTTATGTTTTTTTGCCAAAACGCGATGCGATACGAAATAAAATTTATCATCTTTGATTTTAGCTCCGTAATCGGCGTATTCGGAATTGACGTTAGGCATTTCGTTTACAACGAATTTTTTACGGGTTTTGTCCAGAATTTTCACCAGATATCCCGGATTTTCTCTGTAGGCGATTGCGCGATGATCCGAAGGACGCATTTGAGCGAATTTTTCCAGCCAGGGTTTACTTTCTTCGTATTTACCGTTTGCTTTTAACATTTGTGCATAACGATAATATACTTCGGGGTCATCGGTTTTATTGATGATTTTGGCATACAATTTTTCGGCTTTTTTGGCATCAAAAAGGTGGTAATAGGAATCGGCCGCTTTACGAATAACGTATTCACTGTTATCGCCTTTGGAAATGGCTTTTTCATAAAGTTCCGCCGCTTTTAGGTATTCCAGCCGGTTAAAATATTTATCCGCTTTTCTGACTAGCGCACTTTTCTTTTCTTGGGCCTGCATAAAAGCCATTCCGGCTATCAAAAGGAAAATGCTGAGGTATATTTTTTTCATAATTTTCTGTTTTTTCGGGATTAGAAATACAACGGTGACATGAATGCTCGTTTTTTATAGGGTATCACGTAATTCAAGAACACTTCATGCGAATTGGGACCGAATAGTTTCATGTTGGAAACAGTCCGGTCGTAAGCATATCCGATACGTAAGTTTTCCGATACGGCATAATTAATCAATCCGCTGAAGGAATCGTTCAAGCGATAGGACACGCCCAATTCCAGTTTGTCATACATAAATAAATTGGCGTTCAAGCTCAATGCAAAAGGAGCTCCGATAGCTTGGTATGCCATAAAATGAGGCTTTAATTTGAAATTTTTATTTAAATCAAATACATATCCTCCTGTTATAAAATAGTGAATGGCATTTCCTTGATTCCAGTTGGTGCCTTCGTAGGCGTAATCTTTGGTATTGAGCATGGGCGCCGATACACCTATATAATATTTATCGGAATAAAAGAACAAACCTACACCGTAATTGAATAGATAGGTATTGATATTTTTGGTTAATAAAGGATCCCCGGGATCCACAGCTTGAAGCCGGGTCAAATCAACGCCCACTTTGTAAATTCCCGCATTGATTCCCATGGCCAGTTGATTGTTTGCTCCCACGGCTATTGTATAGGAATAATTTAAATTGGCACTCAATTGATCGGTGTAGCCGTATTGATCTTTGAAGGCATTCAAACCGACTCCCATAGCATCGCCTACGCGAGAATGAACATTAAAAGCATAAGTTTCGGGATGTCCGTCGAAACCAATCCATTGTGTCCGATATAGAAAACCCAGAGCCAATCCGTTCTTGATTCCGGTATAGGCCGGATTCACCATGTTCATATTATACATGAATTGGGTATAATGCGGTGCCTGTTGAGCCGCTAAGCTGCCCGAAAATATAACCGCTAAAAGTAAGATTAATTGCTGTTGATATCTTTTCATAATGAGTTTTTTTTAACGTATTATGTGAATCATTCCTTTCTTGGTTTTGCCGTCTTTCAATTCAATGACGTAGAAATAGGTAGCTGCCGGCAAGTCGTTTCCGTTTTTGTTTTGCCCGTGCCATTCGTCGGTATATCCGTCGGTTTTGGAATATACTTCGGAACCCCAACGATTAAAGATTTGAATTTTGGAAATACCTTCTTTCTCGTTCAAGTAATCCAAAACCAAAGCATCGTTTTTTCCGTCGTCGCCCGGGGTAATCACTTCGGGTATAATACATGCACTATTTTGGTAGTTTTCAATGGTTACTTCCGCTTCGGAAGAGCAATTTCCGCTGCTCACCACCACCGAATAAACGCCCGGTTCGGTTACTTCCAATTGAGGAGATGTGGCGCCGGTAATTACGGATCCGTCTTTAGACCACTGATAATTTAAGGTAACATTTTGAAAACTATCAATATTTTCCGGGGTGGCATCAAGGGTAATGGTTTCATTGGAACAGCGTTTTTGAACGGGTTCTCCCAAATTCAAAACCGGGGTGGGAACCACCACCACTTCCCCTTCGGCATATTCGGTAATATTGTTTCCATGACAATCATAAAAAGTAACTTCACACGTATAAGGCCCCAAATCACCGTTGGTGGCAACAACCAAAGAATCCGCATGTGCTCCCGGAACGGGGTTGCGGTTCGAATCATACCAAGTGATACTTAAATTGCCAATCGTATTGGCCGGCTTGAAAATCCAAGCTTCCGGATTGACCAAACTGTCAATTGTCCAAACACTCGTATTGCGGTTAACCAAAACACTTCCGGCCGTAGTTCCGTCGCCGGGATAATATCCGCACGAGGCATCTGCATTTTGAATCCCTAATGTTGCCAAACCGTTATTCCAATTGGAGCAAACGGGTTTATGACGCATGTGCACCTCTATGCTGTAATCGCTTTCGTTCAAAACAATTTGTTGGCTTGTTAATAAATCGGTACAACTGAATTGAGGCATTTCATAATAAGTAATAATAAATTTACGGTTGGGCGCCGTGCCTCTTAATTCGTATTTCATTTCGGATAAACCTTGAATTCGCCTGCCGGCATGAATATCATGATAAGCTCCCATAATAGAACCGTAAGAAATGCCATTAGCGTAATAAGGAAGTTCGATATTAGGAATCAATTGATAGGAATACAAGGGCCACGAGTCGTATTGCCCGGCCAGTGAAGGTTCGAAAATGATATCTCCGTTTGAACCTACTACAAGCTGCGTATACGGTTCTCCGAAGAAATAAAACGTAAATCCAATGTCTATGGCATCCGAAAATTCATCGTCAATCGCCAAAGGAACGCCGCCTTGCAGAACATCATTGGCATTGGTGAAATTAGTGTCAAAATTATACGTAAGACTATCGGTGACATATGCGCTTGTCAGCAACGACTGAATGTTTGTCCTCAAAACACCGTAATCCTCCGTATCACATACGGTATCATTTATCACTGTAACATGCTGCGCCCTCAAAATCAAGGGGTTCCATATAAACAGCACAAGTAATAGGGTTAAGATTCTTTTCATAATGTGTCTTTTTTATTTAAAAACAAAATTATACAATTTTTTATTTAATACAAATATAAATCATTTTAATTTTTTTTGCCAAGCTTATGCGGCATTTTTGATTTTTAAATTAGAACATTATTCCGTAATCCAAAAATGACTTTTGTCACAAAAAATACAAAATAATCCTCTTTCAACCTCAATAACATAGCCGGAACATACGAAGTGAGTGGAAAATAACATTCTGATATTCAATGCTATACAAAGTTTTCAACAACTGAAGGTAATAATTTGGGAAAATATGGGAAAATATGGTAATTTTGAAATCCGGAATGGTAACTTCCTGACGGTGAAAATTTTAATCGGCACATATAATGTTAAAATTGATGCGCATGGGCGAATTTTATTGCCGAAAGGACTGCGTGTGCAACTGAAAGAATTCGAAGACGACGGTTTTGTGATTCGACGCGCCACTTTTTTTGATAATCTTGAATTGTATCCCAAGCGAGAGTGGGAACGTTGGATGCAACAAATTTTGCAAATCAAAAAAACATCCCGCGAAAAAGTCAAACTTATTTCCCTGATGAATGCGGGTGCACGTCTTATTATGCTGGATTCGCACGGGCGTTTGCAAATTCCGAAAGATCTCATTCAATTGATGCGATTTAAAAAAGAACTGGTTATCGCTTCCGAGGGAAATATACTGCAAATATGGGACAAAGAGACCTACGAGCGTTTCTGGGAAGAAAACAAAGACGATTTCGCCGCTTTAATGGAAAAATTACTTGACGAAGAGCCAAAGCATGACTAGGACAGGACACACATATCACAAACCCGTTTTGGCGCGGGAAGCCGTGGATGCCTTGATAAACGACCCGGCCGGTGTTTATGCGGATGTTACTTTCGGCGGGGGCGGACATAGCCGGTTGATTCTGGAACGCCTCAATGAAAACGGTCGCCTTTTTGCCTTTGACAAAGATGCGGATGCCTTGAAAAACCGTTTGAATGATAAACGGTTCATATTAATCCGTTCCGATTTCCGGTTCTTAAAAAACCAATTGCGATTTTATGGAATTAAAGAATTAGACGGAGTTTTGGCCGATTTAGGTATTTCGTCACATCAAATTGATGAGGCGCAGAGGGGTTTCAGTTATCGAACCGATGCCCCCTTGGACATGCGTATGAACCGCGAAGCGGAAATTTCCGCCTATGAAGTTCTGAATAATTATTCCGCGGAAAAATTGACGGAAATCCTAAGACTTTACGGCGAATTGAAAAACCCCAAACGCATTGCCGGGGCCATTGTCAATTACCGTAAAAACAAACCGATAAAAACCACGGGGCAATTGATTGAAGCCGTTCGAAAGTTTACCCCAAAACATCAACCTGCCAAGTTTCTTTCAAAACTGTTTCAAGCCTTTCGCATCGAAGTCAACGGCGAATTGGAAGCACTCAAAGAACTCTTACAACAAAGCGCCGGATTGATCAAACCCGGCGGAAAGCTTGTGATCATCACTTATCATTCCCTTGAAGACCGCTTGGTGAAGCACTTTATCCGAAGCGGCAATTTCGAAGATAATCCCGTGAAGGATTTTTATGGAAATATTACTAAACCATTCGATAAGGTGGGAAAAGTCATCATCCCCGGCGAAGCGGAAATCGAAGAAAATCCGCGTGCGAGAAGTGCCAAAATGAGAATTGCCGTTAAACGTTAAAATCCTTTTTCCGATGAATTACACACAATTCATATATAAACTTATCCGATTCGATTTCCTCACCAGCGGCAACGTGCTGAAAAAATGGTTTATGATCTTGGGAATTCTCATTTACACTTTGGCCAGCACATGGTTAAGCCATCTTTCGGAGGAAAAAGCCAAGCGAATATACCGGTTGAATTTGGAAAACCGCCGTTTACGCTCCGAATATGTTATGCTGAAAGCCCGCTGGATGAAAAAAAGACAACGCACCGCCGTTTATGATGCCGTCAAAAATCGAGGCTTCGTGATTCCCAAACGACAACCCGTTAAAATCATTGCCGGACATGAAAAGTAAAATCAATATTCATTTCAGGATTTATTTGTTGATTTTATTTCCGGCCTTGTTGGGAGCGGGTTTGATTTTCTTTCAATTATTCAAACTCGTCACCGTTCAATCCGCCTATTATCGTCAATTCGCACATCAATACAGCATCAAACGATTCAAAGTGAATCCCGAACGTGGTAAAATCTTCAGTGCCGACGGAAAGTTATTGGCTATTAATGTTCCCAAATACAATGTTTGGTTTGACCCCATGGTTGTAAAATCGGATAAAGATTATTATGCACATGTTCCCCCACTGGCACGCGGGCTGGCAAAATATGTAGGAAAAACACCGGCTTACTGGGAGAAAAAACTGAAAGAACGCCGAAAACAACGAAGACGGTATTTGTTCATCGGCGAAAATATTGATTTTCAAACCTTCAATCAAATCAAAAAATTACCTTTATTCAAACGCGGACGATTCAAAGGCGGTTTTGTTTACGAGTCCATTCATGCGCGGGAATATCCTTTTGGCGACATACTTAGAAGAACCATCGGGCGTTCCGATGAAAAAATCAAATACGGTATTGAAGGTGCTTACGACAAAATTTTGAGCGGAAAACCGGGTTGGCAACTCAAACACAAAATCAATTCCAAATACTGGAAACCCGTTAACGATTTTAACGAAGTTGACCCCGTTGACGGAAAAGATCTCGTGCTTTCCGTCGACATGCAATTTCAGGATATCGCCTATCAAACACTCTTGAAACAACTCCAAAAATACAACGCCGATCATGGTTGCGTAGTGATTATGGAAGCACAAACGGGTTTTATTAAAGCCATTGTAAACCTGGGACAAAAAACCGACGGAGCATATCATGAAATACGCAATTATGCAGTGGGAGAAAATTATGAACCCGGATCGGTATTCAAACCTTTTACTTTCCTCGCTTTGCTAGAAGACAATAAAGTTGATACCAACACCGTCTTTACTATTGAAAATAACGTATATCAATATTACGATTTAAAAATTCGGGATGCGCATCATTATGAGACACCCTTAAAAATGACCGTTAGTGAAGCTTTGGCTAAAAGTTCCAATATCGTTACGGTTATGATGACCGATAAATTCTACCGCCAAAACCCCGTAGCCTTTGTCAATCGTATCAGCGACGGATTCGGGCTGGGGAGAAAATTGGGTGTCGATATCAAAGGTGAAGCGCAACCTGTTATTCCTCACCCCGACGATAAAGAAAACTGGAAGGTCTATAAACTCGGTATGATGGCCTACGGTTATACCGTAAAATTGACACCCCTACAAATTTTGGCCTATTATAATGCTTTTGCCAATGGCGGTATTGTTTTGAAACCGCAATTCGTTGAAAAAATCCTCCATAACGGTAAAGAAACGCGGATCAAACCCGTAGTGATCAACCGTCAACTTGCCGGTAAAGAAAATCTTAACAAATTAGCTTTTATGCTCAGGAAAGTAGTCACTGAAGGCACGGCTACCAATCTCAATTCGCCTTATGTTGCTATTGCCGGCAAAACCGGAACCACACAAACGGAATATTGGACCGGAAACACCCAATATATCGCGTCATTCGCCGGATGGTTTCCCTACGAAAAACCACAATATTCCATGATAGTGGTCATTCATAAGCCCGATAAAAACATCGGATACTACGGAAATGCCGTTGCCGGCACCGTATTTCGCGAAATCGCCGAACAAATCCAAGGATTAACCCCCGACACCATATATGTAGCTTTAAAAAACAACTGAAACACATGTCAAAACTGCAACGATATATCATTGACGCATGGGAACCTTTGGAAATCAAAGGAAATTTACCGGTTGATATTATGCATGTTACGGATAATTCACGCGAAGTTCAGCCCGGCTCGTTATTCGTTGCCGTTAAAGGATTGACAATCGACGGGCACCGTTACATCCCTCAAGCCGTGGAAAACGGCGCAACAGTGATTATTACCGAAGAAAAAACCGAACTTCCGGAAAATATCGTTCAAATTGTCGTTCCATCCACCCGGAAATTATTACCGCGCTTGGCACAATGGTTCTATGGCAATCCCTCGAAAGAACTCAAGCTGATTGGTGTCACGGGAACTAATGGCAAAACTTCGGTTGTAACCATGTTGCATCGTTTGTTTTCCGCTACGGGACGTAAAGCGGGAAAAATTTCCACCATTGATATCCAAACCCCCGAAAAAAAATTTCCGGCAAAACAAACCACGCCCGGATTGCTTCAACTTTTTGCACTGCTACGACAAATGAAAAACGAAGGAGCCGAATTTGTTTTCATGGAAGTAAGCTCACACGGCATCGATCAAAACCGTATTGCTGGATTGGATTTCGCAGGAGCGGTATTTACCAACCTCACCCGCGATCACTTGGATTATCACGGGGATTTCACCCGTTATCGCGATACCAAGAAAAAATTCTTCGACCGGCTTTCACCGAATGCATTCGCGTTGGTCAATAAAGACGATAAAAACGGGCTCTTCATGCTTCAAAACACCCGTGCCAAGCGCTATACCTACGGCATTATGAATCCCGCCGATTTCAAAACCGAAATTTTGGAAATGGATTTCGCAGGAATGAAACTCCATATTAACGGAAAAGAATTATGGACACCCCTCACGGGGAAATTCAACGCCTACAACTTGACCGCCGTATACGGAACCGCTATCTTGGCCGGACTTGACGAAGAAGAAACAGCCCTTCATTTAAGCCGGGAAACCGGAGCACCCGGCCGTTTTGAAAGATTCGTTTCATCCGAAGGAATCGTGGCGATAGTGGATTATGCTCACACCCCCGACGCTTTGGAAAACGTGTTGAAAACCGTTAATGAAATAAGAAAATCAGGGCGGCAAATTATCACCGTCTTCGGTGCGGGTGGCAATCGTGATAAAGGCAAACGACCGCTCATGGGAAAGATAGCCGTAAAATACAGCGACCGCATTATCGTTACATCCGACAATCCGCGCACCGAAGATCCCCGCCAAATCATCGAGGATATTCTCGGCGGACTGGATTCAACGGAAAAATTACGAACACTCATCATCCCCGACCGCAGCGAAGCCATCAAAGCCGCTATTGCTATGGCCGGACCGGGCGATGTCGTATTGGTGGCCGGAAAAGGTCATGAAAATTACCAAATCATCGGAACGAAAAAAAAACATTTCGACGATAAGGAAGAAATTCTCAAAATCTTCAACCACTAAATTAAAAAAATATGCTCTACCATTTCTTCGAATACATCAATGCCCACTACGACATTCCCGGATCGGGATTGTTTCGCTATATCAGTTTCCGCGCCGCCGTGTCATTTGCAACGGCTTTGCTTATCAGTTGGCTTTTCGGGAAAAAATTAATTCGTATTCTTCGCCGTAAACAAATCGGGGAAACGGTGCGCGATCTCGGATTGGCAGGTCAAAAACAAAAAGAAGGCACCCCCACCATGGGCGGCTTATTAATCATCATTGCCACACTCATTCCGGTTTTATTATTTAACGATTTGACCAATATTTATATTCAATTGCTCGTTATTACATTATTGTGGATAGGTGCGGTGGGACTATTGGACGACTACATCAAAGTTATCAAGAAAAATAAAGAAGGTTTAGCCGGAAAATACAAACTTCTGGCCCAAGGACTATTGGGCGTAGTCATAGGCATTGCGGTATTTTTTCATCCCGACATTGTCATTCGCACCAAAATTTATCCTAACACAGCCGAAATTACCGAACACAAAACCGGTTTTCATCCCCCCGAAAAAAGTCTTAAAACCACTTTACCTTTCTTAAAACATAACGAAGTAAATTATGCATGGCTATTGCCTCAATCGCTCAGGCAAAATAAACTGTTGCTGTCGTTCATTTTCGTATTTATTGTAACCTTTATCATAGCCGCAGTATCCAACGGCGTAAATCTTACGGACGGATTGGACGGACTGGCGGCAGGGACTTCGGCAATAAGTGTGGGGGCTTTGGCCGTACTTGCTTGGATTTCGGGCAATATGATTTTCAGTAATTACCTGAATATCATGTATATCCCCGGTGTGGGAGAAATATCCGTTTTTTTGAGTGCTTTCATGGGTTCGCTCGTAGGGTTTTTATGGTATAACACTTATCCCGCTTATGTCTTTATGGGCGATACCGGAAGTTTGACTATTGGAGCGGTGATTGCTGTCATTGCCGTTTTTATCAGAAAAGAACTGTTACTTCCCGTTTTAGGAGGTATTTATTTGGCCGAAACTTTATCGGTCATTATCCAAACGCGTTATTTCAAATACACCAAACGCAAATACGGGGAAGGTCGACGAATTTTCAAAATGGCCCCCTTGCATCATCACTTTCAGAAATCGGGATTACACGAAAATAAAATCGTTGTTCGGTTTTGGATTGTCGCCATCTTGCTGGCCGTCATCAGCATTGTATCCTTAAAAGCGAAATAACATGAGAATGATACCGGAAAATCACAAGTACTACAGACGCAAGCAAAAGGCAAGTATCTCATTGGCACACAATCTTTTGCATCGTATCAAAACGAATAAGCCGCCTGCCTTCACCCAAGCCGAGAGCCGTCTGAAAACCGTACTGTTGCACCGGGGAATACGTTTCATTGACGACTGCGGATCGGCCAATGTGGACGCCGCCTATTTTACCCTGACGCGCACCATGAGAGATACCGTTTGGATTTTGTGGAACGACCATCCCGAAATCGCATTGGAGCATTTCGCTATGGATACCTTACCGCATTTGAAAGCCGTCATTGTGGCGGGACGTGCATTGGTCAAAACCGAAGTCTTGCTGGGAGAAAAAACGAAAGTTCTGGCGGCAAAATCCATGCGACAGGCTGTCAAGATTGCCTTGTCCGTATTGGATAGTGAAGGTGATGTAATTTTGTCGCCTGCTACGAAAAATATTTGGCTCTACGAAGACCAAAACGCTTTGTCGGTTGCTTTTAAAAACATGGCATACAGACTGTTGTAAAAATGAAAATAAAAGAAAGCTTGAATATCGATTTATCCCTCAACGGCGATCGTGTTTTGCTCGTTATTGCCGGATTATTGATTGTTATTTCCTTTGCGGCGGCATTCAGCACAAGCAGTAACATGGTCAACCTTTATCACCGTCATGATAATTTCTTTTATTTATTCAAACACACCGTATTGATCATCCTGGGATTGATGATTTTTATTGTAACCGTCAACATCGATACCGGGCGCTATAAAATTTGGGCAAAACCTTTGTTACTTATTACCATCGGATTATTGATTTATACCTTCTTTTTCGGTGTTGATCCTAACGGAACCGGTGCAAGACGCTGGATTAAGATACCCTTTGCCACCATTCAACCCTCTTTGATTGCATTACCCGTATTTATGCTTTACACTAGCGTTTTTCTGGATAAGATTAGAAGCCGGGATCACGATTTTCAATATGATTTCAAACAATTCTGGATATACTTTTTCGTAGTTCTCATGTTTATTGTTCCGCATAATATTTCTACGGGAAGTATTCTGGGACTGATGACGATCATTATCCTGACCATCGGCGGTTATCCGTTCAAAAGATTGTTGCTTATCGGTGCACTAATCTTAGGGCTGGGCGGGATTTATTTTTTGGCGGCTAAAGCTTTTCCCGTCACGATTCCCAACCGGTTCGAAACCTTGATCAATCGAATCGAACGTTTTTCAAAAGGCGAAGAGGTTTTGCAAACCAAATACGCTAAAGCGGCCATTGCCACAGGGGGTATTATTCGATTTGCTCCGGGGAAAAGCGTTCAAAAAAACCTTTTGTCTCAATCTTCATCCGATTTTGTTTATGCCATTTTAGCGGAAGAATACGGTGTTGCCGGAGCGGTTTTCATTTTGATTTTATACCTGGTGCTACTGGTGACCGTTATAGCCATTGCCATCAAACAGAAAGAATTTTTTCCGAAAGTGCTTACCATTGCCTTGGGTACGCCCATGATTTTGCAAGCATATTTGAACATGTCCGTCGGGACGGGACTAATTCCCGTGACGGGGCAACCTTTGCCGCTTATTAGCACCGGCGGAACCACTATTTTTATGACCGGTTGGATTCTCGGAGTTATTTTTAAAATCAGTATGAAAAAGTAACGGACATGAGCGAAAAGAAAATGACATATAAATTTATTCTTAGCGGTGGCGGCACCGGAGGACATATTTATCCCGCACTCAGTATTGCCAAAGCACTGCAAGAACAACTTCCGGGCAGTGAAATACTGTTTGTAGGCGCACAAGGGCGTATGGAAATGCAAAAAGTTCCGCAAGCAGGTTTCAAAATCGAAGGATTGCCCATAACGGGCCTGCAACGGAAATTCACAATGAAAAATCTGGTTTTACCGCTTAAAATAATAAAAAGTTTATCCAAAGCACTACAAATCATTTCGAATTTTAAACCGGATGCGGTGATCGGAACCGGTGGTTATGCTTCGGCGCCGGTGGTTTGGGCCGCTCAATTCAAAGGAATCCCTACATTTATCCAAGAACAAAATTCTTATCCCGGCATCACGAATCGTTTTTTGGGCAAAAAAGCCCAACGTATTTTTACGGCTTATCCCGAAGCCGCCCGGTATTTTCCGGAAAAACGTATCATGCTAACGGGAAATCCCGTGCGTCGGGAAATCATACGGCGCCCCGACACGGAAGCGGCTAAAAAATCTTTCGGGTTACCGGAGCGTTTACCCGTAGTTTTAATCCTGGGCGGAAGTTTGGGCGCAGCCGCCATCAATCGCGCAACGGCACAATGGATCGAAACGGAGCAACGAAACGATTTCGCCGTTCTGTGGCAAACGGGAAAACGGTATTACGAACAATATAAAAATCATGAGAACGCCCACATCAAACCCGTTGCTTTCATCGACGAGATGAGTGCGGCTTATGCCGCAGCGAATATCATCGTTTCGAGAGCAGGTGCGGGAACCGTTTCGGAATTGGCAATTGTAGGCAAACCCGTTATTCTTATTCCTTCGCCCAACGTGGCTGAAGACCACCAAACCCGAAATGCCTTATCGTTAAGCCAACGAAATGCCGCCGTTTTGCTACCGGAAAATCAAGTGGAAAAATTGGGAAAAATCATTCGAACCTTACTCGAAAATCCCGAAAAGGCGCAAAAACTCGCCGAAAACCTGAAAGCAATTGCTCGTCCTGATGCTACGGAACGTATAGCCGAAACCATCATCAAAACCGTTCAAAAACAATGAAACCTTACGTGCGACATATAACATTATGGTTCGTTTGGGCTTTATTAGCCGCATCCATGTTCATTTGGGCACGAATTGCTGTGAATCGGTTCGAGCGTTTTGCCAATCGAACCTTTGAAATTCGGATTCAACCTTCGAAACCGAAATTTATCGTCGAGAAAGAAATCCTTGATATATTAAAAAATCATATGCCGGATAAGGGCGAAAATCCCCGGACGAAAATCAAGGAAGCCGAAGCGGCATTGGAAGCCAATCCGTTTGTGGAAAATGCCGAAGTTTATTTCGGCCCCGACGGAATTTTACATGCCCGGATCGAACAAATCATTCCTATTGCCAAACTGGTTTACCGGGACGGATACGGTTATCTGGACCGGCACGGAAAACGCATCCCCGCATCGAAACATGCCGAAGTCAATTTACCGCAAATCGAACTAAGTCGCCACCAAAACCCTTCAACTTATTTCGTTTTGGCAAAAGCCGTTTACGAAGACGAAACTTTACGCAACAAAGTAAGAAAAATCAAACCGTCGCTCGACGGTATTCACCTAAAACTCTACGGATTTTATCCCGACATTTTGTTGGGAGACACCTCTAATGTCAAGGCGGGCTTGTATAAACTCAAGCTCATACAAGCCGCTTTGAAGCGAAACGGAAAAGCACATTTTTATAAACAAATCGATTTACATTACAAAGGTCAAGCCATTTGCAAAAAAAACTAAGGTCATGGAGCAACACAAAAACACGCCTGAAGCGAATCGCCTCAATCCCAGCCAAATCGTTGTGGCGCTGGACATAGGAACCACCAAGGTAACCGCCATAGCGGGAAAATTGAATCAATTCGGTCAAATCGAAGTAATCGGATTTTCCAATGTTTTTAACGTCGGGGTGCAGCAAGGAGAAATTTTCAATTTGTTGCAAACGAGGGAAACGGTCAAGCAAGCCATTCAGGATTTGGAGAAAAAAATAGGAATGAAAGTGTTGAGGGTGGTTTCGGGACTCTCGGGCAAACATATTCGCACTTATAAAACCCACGAAAACATCATTCGCGAAAATGCCGACGAAATGATTTTGGAAAAAGACGTGGAGCGCTTGCATAACCGAGCCAAAGAAGCTATTGCTTTGGAAGAGAACGAAGAAGTTATCGGGATTTTTCCGCAATATTACAAGGTGGATACTCATGGCAAAGTGAAAAATCCCGTGGGTATGATAGGCAAACGCCTCGAAGGTGACTTTTTGGTAGTTATTGCCAATAAGAAAAAAATCGCACTACTTTATAAAAGCATGTTGGAAGCGGGCATCGAACCCGTTGATTTGTTCTTGCAGTCCATGGCTTCGGCGGAAGCCACCCTCACCGATGCGCACAAGGAAGCAGGTGTGGTGTTGGTGGATATTGGCGGCGGAACCACCGACATTTTAATATACAAGGAAGGGCGGGTGCGATATACCGGTGTCATTCCCTACGGCGGAGATACCATTACCGAAGAAATCAGAAATACCTTTCAGTTATTACCCAAAGCGGCTGAAAAACTCAAAATTAAAGAAGGGCATGCCTATGCGGATACCGTTAGCGAACAAATTTCCATACAACTGGAAATGGAATGGGACAAAAGTGTTCGCCATATCAAAGCCAAAACCTTAGCCTATGTTATCCAAAATAAAATGGAGCTCATCGCATCCAAAATCATGGAAGCCATCACTGAATATAAACAAAATTTTCCGGGCGAAACCATTAATGCCGGATTGGTGGTGACGGGAGGCGGTTCACAAATGGGAAGCCTTAGGCAATTCTTGGAATACAAAACCGGGTTAACAACCAATATCCAAGGACCTTCAAAGCACATTACCACCATGAAAGGATTGGGAAAAATGATTGACCAACCTAAGTTTTCCACCTTGGTGGGATTGTTAATATTGGGATTGAAAGACCTCCAAGCCAACGGGTCGCGCTTCCAATATTTGGCTTATCCAGAAGAAATAAAAAATAATGCTATGGAAACGGAACCCGGAAATGCCGTTCAATCCGAAACCGTAAATGAACCGGAACCCGGATTTGAAAGCGAAATGAAAAATGCCAACGACGAACATGCGCCAAAACGTTTAGGCGGATTTTTTGAAAAATTAGATAGCTTCTTCAAAAAATTGGGATAAAAAGCAAAATTAAACGAAGAAGTAATAAAGGGAATTAAAGAAAATCGAATTGAATTGAAACGACCTACAAAAACCGTAGCCATGAAAAACGGACAATCTTTCGTAGAATTGGAAATCGAGCGCCAAATCGAGCAATTAATCAAAGTTATCGGCGTGGGCGGTGCCGGAAGCAATGCCGTCAATTATATGTATAGGCACAATAAATTGGATAACGTCAATTATATTGTCTGCAACACTGACAGCCAAGCCTTGGCGGCGAGTCCCGTTCCCGTAAAAATTCAAATCGGAAAAGAATTGACCGGCGGATTGGGAGCCGGCTCCAAGAAGGAAACGGGACAAAAAGCGGCGTTGGAGAATTTGGAAGATATTCGTCAAGCCTTGGGAACCAAAACCAAAATGCTCTTCATCACCGCCGGTATGGGAGGTGGAACGGGCACCGGTGCCGCCCCCGAAATAGCCAAATTGGCCAAAGAATCCGGCATTTTGACGCTTGGTATTGTTACCATGCCTTTTTTGTATGAAGGCGAAAAACGGAGAAAACAAGCGCTGGAAGGCATTCGTTCCTTACGCCAATATGTCGATTCGCTTATTGTGGTGGAAAACGAAAAATTGGTGGAACTATACGGCGACTTGGGATTTACCGAAGCTTTTGCCAAATCCAATGAAGTCTTGTCCAATGCCGTCAGAAGTGTTATCACCGTTATCACCAAAAATTATCTTATTAATTTGGATTTCAACGACGTGGAAACCATTTTGAAAGACAGCGGAACGGCACTGTTCGGTTTGGCGGAAGCCGCCGGCGAGGACCGTGCCCAAAAAGTGGCGGCGAAAACATTGGAATCTCCTCTGTTAAACAATAACAATATACGCGGTGCCAAAAAAATCCTCCTTTTGATTCGCTCGGGACGGAAAACCGCTACCGTAGGTGAAATTTCCTATATCAATCATTTTGTTCGTCAAGCTGCCGGAAATGACGTGGAACTGTTCATGGGATTAGGCGTGGATAATGAATTGGGCGACAAAATATCCGTCACCGTAATCGCTACCGGATTCCCCGAAAATGTTCAACAAGGACATATTACCGACGAAGTTCCCATTATCAAGCATTTAATTACCGACCACGAAGCCGGCGTCCGTAATGAAACGGTAAATGCCGACCGATTGTTTGACCTGCCGGAGACGGAACCGAAAATAATCCCGGAGGAAGCCAATTCCGAACCCGAAGTAGACGAATTTGATCAAGAATGGGCTCATTATAAGCAATACATAGAGGAAAAGGAAAAACAAAACCGGCCGAAAAAACCGGAAAAATCAAAACAGAAAACCGGGCAAAATAAACCCGGACCGGACGAACCGACACTATTCGATATCCATCCCGAAGAGCCGGAAAATAATAGCAACGTAGCAACGGAAATCAAAACGGTGAACCAACCAACCTATCAATCGACCGATGGCGAAGAACATCATATCGTCAGAATTTTTGACCGCGAAGAAGACGATATGAATGTGGAACGCTACGACGCACTCTATCGTGAACAACAAAACCAATCGGTTGATGGTTTGGAGCGGAATGCTAACAAAAAACAAAGCTTTACGTTGGAAGAAATCCAAACCAAACCTGACTGGGGATTTTTAAGCCGATATAATTACCGGTTCCGTAACGTTAAACCCGGCGAATTGAAAAAAGAATTTTTTATTCGGATCAATAACAACGGAACTGTTGATTTAAACGATAGCCATAGTTATATCAACCGGAAATTGGACTGAAAACCATACAAAAAACCGCTCTTTACCGGAGCGGTTTTTTTATTGAGATATTTTGTATAATCATTATTCCGCCGGCGGAATACGCAACACCTGACCGGGGTATATCAAATCGGGATCTTTCAGCATAGGCTTGTTGGCTTCGAAAATAACGGGATATTTCATGGCATTGCCATAAAATTCCTTTGCGATTTTGCTCAATGTGTCACCTTTTTTCACCGTGTAAAATTGAGCTTCCGGCTCCGGTTTAATTACATCCATACGGTCGTCCACTTCCGCAATTCCTTCGGTATTACCCACAACCAAAATGATTTTTTCTTTAGTGGCTTGATCGGGCACTTCACCGAATACCAAGGCACGATCCTCCACAATAACCACATTCAACTTTTCAACGGGCAGGTTTTGCGAACGAATGTATTCCATCAATTTTTGCGCCTTTTCAAAGTTTATTTCTTCAATGGATTTTTCCGGCGCTTTTTCGTGTGAACCGAAGAGTTTTTCACCGGCATCTTTGATAAATGAAAAAATTCCCATAATCTTTAAATTTTGAAGTTAGGCTCCAAATTTACAATTTTTTGCCGTTTGATACAATATAAGCCATTAGAACCGGATTTTGGCTTTTTTGTTTCCTTCCCGGTCATAAAAAATCCATTTTCCGCGCTTACGGTTTTGCTTATAATGCCCTTCGATTTTTATGCTTCCGTCGGGATAGTAGAAATAGGCTTTGCCGTTTTTCTTACCTTTTTTGTAGTAGCATTGGGCTTTTTTGACGCCGTTGGGACGGTATTCGATACATTTCCCGTCGGGGCGCCCGTCATTAAAAGTTACTTTCAGTTGTGGAACCGGTTTTTCCTTGTTATAATAAACAATCACTTCGCCATCGATTATTCCGTTCTCAAAAGGAACACTCATACGAATATTTCCCGACGAAAAATAAAAACGCCACAACCCTTGGGGTTTTCCGTTGTGGGCCATGCCTTCGGCCAAAAGATTTCCTTCCTTATCCCTCAAGCTAATTTTACCTTCGTCAAACCGATTGCCCGATGTCGGTAAAGTCTGAGATAAATTTTCTATGGTGGCATAATATAAGGTTTCGTCATCCGTATTACTTTCGCGCAATAGCTGATAACGAAGAAAAGCCGTCGAGTCGTGTTCCGCATTCAGGTAAGTATCGAAATACTGTCCGTTTGATTTGAATTTTAATTCGGCTTGGCTTAAACTACGCCATAATTTTTCATACCGGTTCAGTGTCTTTGCTTTGGTTTCGGTCAGCATGTTTTGCAATAGCGGGTAAAAGTAAGTCATATTGATATAGAGAGAAAAATTATGTTCCTCCGGTGAAAAGTTAAGAAAATTCGCTTCCGTTTCCGATTTTTCGACGGTGCGCGCCTCCGTATATGCATCTATCATTTGTTTTAAAATAGCATCCGATGCGGCGAAAACTACATAATTATCAATCATCGTAAAATAAGGTTCTTTGATGTTTTTCAGCATATCGCCCAGAAGAAATTTGAAGAAGTTTTTTTGGTGCAAATAATTGATTTTGAAGTTTTTGTATTTGTATGACTTGAATTTGAAAGGCGTTTTTTTCCGGATTTGTTCCGCCATATATTCCAATCGAGCCATGGCTTTGGAAGGATTATTCGTGTGAAGCAGTAAAACATAGTTATCACGGTAGCGCGCATCAAAAGCCGCCACGGCTATTTCATGTCCGATCCATCCGTATAAATCTCTGTCCAAATCGATTTTGAGCAATCGTTTTAATTGTTGTTCTTGCGATTTTAACGTCCGGCGCATATCCGGCTTCGATTTGAAATACACATTGCGAACGGATGACATGAAATCATAAAAATCATCAAAACCGAATGAAACGTAATACGCCGTTTGTTCGGGCAAAACCGATAATGCATTTTGTTTGCCGGGATCAATTTTCAAAAATGCTTTAAAATAGGAAGGTATGGTGTCCACCGTAGTGATCCCCTTTGCCAATAAATATTTTCCGTCTCGTTTCAATCCCAACCCGGTAAAACTCAACCGTTCCGTCCAACGAAAAGTCGATAATGCCCGGTTGTTAAAATACAAAGCAAGGAAACGCGGCCATTCCGAATAATTCAAAAAAACTCTCAATACACGGGAAGGTGTTTTCTCATAAACCAAATCAAATGATAGCCGGTGTTTGATCCCTTGATTTCTGTCCAAGAGGGATTGTCGCAAAATCTGATAGGAAAAAGAAAAAACCACCAAATTTTTCTCTGAATACAAATAAAGATTTTGGTTTGGTCCTGTGGGAATTTTCCAATAATTTTTCCCGTTTAAGCTGTGGCGTTTATACCTGAAACCTTTTCCGGCGAGTTTCAATAAATCCTCGATATTGACAGCATGTTTTAAATCAATCACAAACAAAAAATCCCAGTCGTTTCCCGCCGTGATATGTGCCGACATGAGCATAGGCAACCCTTCCACCAAAGATGTATAGGTTTTATTTTTAAAAAAATCGTCAATATTCATTTGCAAAGACTGATAATCTTCAAATCCGGGTGTTTGCAACAAGGCTTTCCAAAACGGATTATCGCGGATTTGCTCCCAAGCTTCCACCGGCTCATCCGTTTCCACCAAAAAAACCGCCCCGGGCGGAATTAAATCCGTCATTTCCGAAAGATTTTCCGGCGAATTTGTAAAAAAATGCCAAAAAATAATTCCAATCGTCAAAACGATAAAAACCGATAGAACCCAAACGGTTTTTTTCATAAAATTTTATTTTGTCAAATGTAACGAATTTCTCTATCCACTCAAAGTATTTTGGGGTAAACCGTTGAATCGTTAAACCGTGGAATCGTGGAATCGTTAAATCGAATATTGGATTTGCCGCTTTGTCTCGTTTTCCGTTTACCAAAACACTTTAATCTTTTCTCTTTTACCTATATGCACTCCTTCACTCCACTAAATCCCTCAAAGGAACTGTTTATTGTTCATTAGAAAATATTGACCGAGTGGAGTAGGTTAGATGAAGTTTCTTAAAATTGAAGAATTCTTTAGGTTTTCGAATAAGGATAAATTCCCAATCTAAAGATCCGGCGAAATGAATACCGAAATTCTACTTGGAAAATAAAAAAATAATTTGTTACTTTGCAATCCGAAATTTTGAAAAGCAAGCACCATGTCACAAATATGTGAAATCACCGGAAAAAAGCCCATGAGCGGGCATAATGTTTCGCATGCGCATAATAAAACGAAGCGTAAGTTTCATGTAAATTTGTTTAAGAAACGTTTTTACATTCCCGAAGAAGATCGTTGGGTAACGTTGAAAGTGAGCAAAGCCGGTTTGAAATTAATCGACAAAATCGGTATTCAAGCGGCTATCAAGCAAGCAAAAGAAAAGGGTTATTTAACACGTAAAATCTAAAGACCATGGCCAAGAAGAAAAAAGGAAATCGCGTTCAAGTGATTTTGGAATGTACCGAGCATAAAAACAGCGGATTGCCCGGAACGTCCCGGTATATCACTACGAAGAACAAAAAAAATACACCGGGGCGATTGGAATTGAGGAAATATAATCCTATTTTGAAACGTCATACCATACACAAAGAAATCAAATAAAAACGTAAAGTCATGGCAAAGAAAGTAGTTGCATCGTTGCAAGATAAATCCAAACGATATACAAAAGTCATTCGCGCCGTTAAGAATCCGAAAACCGGTGCTTACACTTTCGAGGAAAAAATTTTGAACGCTTCCGATGCCAAAGAATTTTTTAAGAAGTAAGCGGTGATTTAAGCCAGTCAAAAAAGCGGCCTTCCTCCGGCGGGAAGGCTTTTTCTTTTTTATTTCCTATTATGGTGCAGAAAATGATATATTTGCAATTTAAAATATTGGTTTTATGACTTACCGGACACACACTTGCGGTGAATTGCGATTAGTCGATGCCGGAAAAAGAGTGGTTTTGAGCGGTTGGGTTCGCAGACTAAGGGATTTGGGTTCAATGATTTTTATTGATTTGCGTGACCGGTATGGAATCACTCAGCTTGCTTTTGATGAATCCCGTTCCGAACTGATGGATGCGGCACGGAAGCTCGGGCGTGAATTTGTTATCAGGATAGAGGGGGAAGTAGTAGAAAGGGCAAGTAAAAACCCACAGTTGCCGACGGGTGATATTGAGGTTAAGGTGGAAAGTTTGGAGGTCTTGAATGTTTCTGAAATTCCGCCGTTTTTGATAGAAGATGAGACAGACGGAGGCGAAGAATTGCGCATGAAATACCGTTATTTGGATATTCGTCGCAATCCGGTTAAAAACAATTTGATTTTCAGGTCGAAAGTGACGCAAGCGGTTCGGAATTATTTAATCGATCGGGGGTTTGTGGATATTGAAACGCCGTATTTGATTAAGTCGACGCCGGAGGGAGCGCGGGATTTTGTAGTGCCGTCACGATTACATCCCGGGCAATTTTATGCCCTTCCGCAATCTCCCCAGACGTTTAAGCAACTATTGATGGTGGGGGGGATGGATAAATACATGCAAATCGTAAAATGTTTTCGTGACGAGGATTTGCGCGCCGATCGTCAACCGGAGTTTACGCAAATCGATTGTGAAATGTCCTTTGTTACGCGGGAAGACGTTTTGCGGACATTTGAAGGGCTGCTACGGCATTTGTTGATACAATTTCATGATTTCGATCCGGGACCTTTTCCGCGTCTTTCTTATGAAGAAGCGATGGAACGATATGGTAGTGACAAGCCGGATATACGTTTCGGGATGGAATTGGCGGATATTACCGCCGTGGCTCAAACGCGTGATTTCGGGGTTTTTAATCAAGCGGAATATGTAGGCGCCATTTCGGTTTCCGGAGCGGCCGGATATTCGCGAAAGCAATTAAATGAAATCACCGATTGGGTCAAACGGCCGCAAGTGGGTGCCAAGGGTTTGGTTTGGGTGAAATATCGGGAAGACGGAAGTTTTAAATCCACCGTGGACAAGTTCTTTACAATGGATGATTATCAAAAATGGGCCGAAAAAGCAGATGCCAAACCGGGTGATTTAATCTTGATTTTATCGGGCGACAAGGATAAAACACGTCGGCAGTTGGGTTTGTTGCGCATGGAAATGGCCGAACGCTTGGGATTACGAAAGCCGGATATATTTGCGCCTTTGTGGATTTTGGATTTTCCATTGCTGGAATGGGACGAAGAAACAGGGCGTTATCATGCCATGCACCATCCGTTCACTTCGCCTAAGCCCGAGGATATACATTTGCTCGATTCAACCCCTGAAAAAGTTCGCGCCAATGCCTATGATTTGGTTTTGAACGGAAATGAAATTGCCGGTGGTTCCATTCGAATTCATGACCGGAAATTACAGGAAAAGATGTTTGAATTGCTTGGTTTTAGCCGAGAAGAGGCGGAGCGGCAATTCGGATTTTTGATGAATGCTTTTCAGTACGGTGCACCGCCGCACGGAGGAATCGCATGGGGCTTGGATCGTTTGGTGGCGATTTTGGCCGGTAAAGAAAGTATCAGAGATTTTATTGCATTTCCCAAGAATAATGCCGGTCGTGATGTGATGATCGACGCACCGGATTATATTTCTCCCGAACAACTCAAAGAGCTTCACTTGGAAGTAAAATCCCCAAGTAAAATCAATAATTGATAAAGATTTTGTTTAATTTGAGAATAAAATATATTAATCTTGATATATTGTTTTAAATCTTTTATTTTTGCATGGTTTTTAACCGGATAGATTGCGTATTATGAAAAAGAGTATTGAGGCCAAGATTACGGGCAAGGTTCAAGGCGTATGGTTTAGGAAATATACCAAAGAAAAGGCCGATGAATTGGGAATTAAGGGATTTGTGAGAAATGAACCGGACGGGAGTGTTTATCTGGAAGCCGAAGGCGATCCGTATGCCATGCGGATTTTTAAAGAATGGCTTTTTGTAGGTTCGCCCAAATCCATAGTGGAAGGTGTTCAAATAAAAGAAGTACCCGTTAAGAATTTTAAGGACTTTAAGATTTTTTGAGGTATAAATAATTGTTTTTCAATTTATTGGAAAGAGCCTGCCGGTGGGTTAGGAGGATTTTTTTGATAGTAGTCAGTTCTTTTCCAAGCAAAAAATTCTATTTTATGCGCGTAATAAAAACGGAAAAGGAATGCTTATACCCGATAAATTTCAAATTTTCGATGAAGTTTCGCCATTGAAAGCGGTTATTTTGGGCCGTGCCGACAGCCCCGGACCTGTTCCGAAACCGGAAGAATGCTACGATCCCAAGTCGCTTCAACACGTTTTGCAAGGCTCTTATCCGAAGGAGGAAGACATGATTGAAGAAATGGAAGCCTTTGCAAGGATATTGCGAAAACACGATGTGACGGTTTTTCGTCCCGAACCCTTGGAAAATGTGAATCAAATTTTTACGCGCGATATCGGTTTTGTGGTGGATAACATGTTTTTCAAATCCAATATTTTACCGGATCGTGTAAAGGAGTTTCAGGCGATTATTCCTATTTTGGAAAAAATCGATCCGCTTAGTATTTATTACTTGCCGGAAGATGTGCATGTGGAAGGTGGCGACGTGATGCCGTGGAATGACTTTTTGTTTATCGGTACTTATCGCTATCCGGATTATCCGGATTATATTACGGCACGTACCAATGCGGCGGCCGTGGATTTTTTCCGGCAAATTTTTCCCAGGAAAAAGGTAGTGGCATTTGATTTGAAAAAATCCAATACCGATCCCTATGAAAATGCTTTGCACTTGGACTGTGTTTTTCAGCCGGTGGGTCACGGGAAGGCAATCATTTACAAGGAAGGATTTTTGGTGGAAGATCAATATGCGTTTTTGGTGAAATTGTTCGGTGAAGAAAATCTTTTTCATATCACCAAGCAGGAAATGTATGATATGACGGCCAACGTGTTTTCCATTAGCCCCGGTGTGGTGGTTTCGGATTGGCATTTCGAGCGTTTGAACCGTTGGCTTGAAGAAAACGGTATACAAGTAGAAAAATTATCCTACAGAGAGATAGCCAAGCAGGAAGGATTATTGCGTTGTTCTACGTTACCGTTATACCGGGAAAGGATGTGATCTTCATAAACCGGAAATTATTTTAACAATAAAAAATATCATTTGTCGGAATTTTTGTATATTAGTTGCAAAAAAAAGCGCTATGAAACTTCCCAAAAAAATTTTTCATTTGAAATTTTTTGTTTTTTTGACAGTATTTTTGGGATTGACCTCATGTGTTAAGAAAGTCGATATCAAGGCAATAGACGAATATGATCCGAAGCCCGTAATGGCGGGTTTTATCAGCAATAATGAAGGGTCGGAAGTTTTTTTATCCCGCTCGATGAAGGTTTATTCGCCCGTATCTCAAAATAATACAATGGATAGTGCTTCGGTTTATATTAAGGATGGCCAAACGGTTTTGTCGCTATTACAATGGGATGACGGCCGTTATGTATCTTCTTTTAACGGACAACCGGGAGAGGTTTATACGGTAGAGGCGGAGTTTGAAAACGGAGAAACGGTGAAGGCTCGTGTGGATATGCCGGAAATTCCTTTGTTAAGTGCTGAACAGATGCGGCTTGTACCGTTCAGAACGCAAGAAGATGTCGATGAGCTGTCGGATACGGTTTTGATCAAGGTACACTTCCGGTTGCAAGACCCTCCCGGACAGCATAATTATTATCAAATCATCGCAACAGGTCCCTATGGCGAATCAGTTTGCCCCGCCCTGAGCATAGATTATCATCATTTGGAACCGGGTCCGGCGGATCGTTCGGGTTTTTATTATCAAGGAACCTATTTTTTTTCGGATAAAGATATAGACGGACAAGAAGTTTATTTTAATGTTTATTTTGATCATCGTTACGTTTCATCATCATCCGATTATATGTATTTTCAAATCAGGCAGTTGAACGAGGATTTATACCGGTATTATTCCTCTTTGGTCAGGTCGGGGCAGTTGAGCGGTGTTGTTTTGAGCGGCACTTCCTCTTTTTCGGGCGAGAATATCTATTCCAATGTTGAAGGTGGACTTGGGACGGTTGGTGCCTACTCGCAGCGTAAGGACAGTTTGGAATGGGTAAATTAGAGTATGTGTTAAACTCTTCGGTTAAATTATAGCATGGAAAATATGAGAAAATACGGGTTTTTAGCGGCCTTTTTTTTGGTACAGATGCTTTGGGCACAGCGTATGCATGTGGCCGGCTATGTTTCCGATGCCCGAAGCGGGGAAAAATTGTTAGGAGCTCAGGTTTGCGAGGCCAATACGGGAATATGTGTGATAACGAACGAATACGGTTATTTTCATTTGAACTTGCCTATTCGCGACAGTATCCGGATAGGGGTGAGTTATTTGGGGTATCGTGATTGGGAAAAAAAGTTACCGGGGCATGTAAAAATCGATTTGGATGTACGGATGACGCCGGGAGAAAAGTTGGGGCAAGTGATTTTGGAGGTGAAAAGCAATAAGGCGCGGCCCGAACGGAGAACCGAAATGAGTCATGTCAGTTTGCGACCGGCAACGATAGAAACCATGCCCGTTATTTTGGCCGAACCGGACTTGATTAAGGCCATGCAAAAGATGCCCGGCGTGCAATCCGGGAGCGAATTGTTCGGTGGGATGTATGTGCGTGGCGGTAGTAATGATCAGAATTTATATTTGATGGATGATGTTCCGTTATATTACATCAATCATTTGGGCGGATTTTTGTCCGTTTTCAATACGTATGCCATCCAAAGAGCCGATTTATACAAGGGTGATTTTCCGGCCCGTTACGGAGGTCGACTTTCTTCGGTGCTGGATGTTCGCATGCGCGACGGAAATAAAGAAGAACATCACGGTGAGTTTTCCATCGGATTGCTTTCATGGAAATATAGCCGCGAAGGCCCTCTGGTGAAGGGTAAAAGTTCTTATTTCGTTTCGGGCAGAAGATTTATGTATGATTTGCTCACTCGTTTTATCGGAAAAATTACCTCGGGTGTGGCAGCCGGGTATACTTTTTATGATTTTAATGTCAAACTTAACCATGAATTGGATTCCCAAAATAAATTGTTTTTTTCCTGGTATTACGGCGACGATGCCTTCAGTATTCATTCCAAAGACGAAGATGAAAAGGAACGATTTCGAAGCGGGTGGGGTAATCATATGTTGTCTTTTCGTTGGAATCACCATTTGTCTAACGGCTTGTTTTCGAATAACACCCTTTATTATACACGCTATCGTTTTATGACCAAATTACTCTATAAAAATCGAAACGATAAGGACGAATTCAGATTTTATTCCGGTATTCGCGATATCGGTTTAAAGAGTGATTGGAGATGGAACTCATCCCTAAACGGGCGGTTTGATTTTGGTGCCGGAGCCGTTTGGCATCATTTTATCCCCGGAAAATCCCGTTTCAAAAGCACTATCGATAATATTGACACCACGTTGATTACTTATCATTTTTCGTCGGGTGAGATGTATACATATGCGCAATGGGAAAAGCGTTTCCTCGAGCGCCTGTCCGTTCGGCTAGGGCTGCGGTTATCCGGTCATTTAGTGCCGGAAAAAAGTTTTTTATCGTTGGAACCGCGCCTTTCGCTAAACTACCGTTTGTCGGAACATTTTTCTTTGAAAGCTTCGTATTCCGAGATGCAGCAACCTGTGCATTTGCTGATTTCCACCGGATTGGATTTTCCGGTGAGTCTGTGGATGCCGTCCACAACGAAAATTCCACCGGGCAGGTCAAGCATCGGATTAATTGGTGTGGCGGGGTCTAATCCTGACAATACTTGGGATTATACCGTTGAAACTTATTATAAGAAAACAAAAGGGTTGATTCATTACAAGCAAAATACCGGTTACCTTACGCTTTCATTCGACAAATGGGATAATTTGGTTTATCATGACGGAACGGGAAAAGCCTACGGAGTAGAATTTCTCATTCGCAAGAAAAAAGGAAAAATCACAGGCTGGTTCGCTTATAGCTATTCGCGTAGTTTTTGGAAATTTGACAGTATCAACCAAGGAAAACCGTTCAATTATTACTACAACCGGAATCATAACATCGATTTGGTATTTAACTATCAGCTCAAGCCGGGTGTAACTCTATCGGCCGCATGGAATTTCGGAAGCGGATTGCCCGTATCGTTGCCCTTGGGCAAGTATTATCTGCCGGTCGGGCCGGTCAATATGTTCAATCATGAAATATTAGCATATGAATTTTCGGGGAAGAATAATTTTTATATGAAACCGTATCACAGACTCGATCTTTCGGCCGTATTTGTCAAAAAGAAAAAACACGGCGAACGCATTTGGACAATCAGTATTTATAATGTCTACAACCGAAAGAATCCGTTTATGTATTTCGAATCCGATTTAAATCCCGATACGGGCAAAGAAGACCCCGGAATTTACCAGATGAGTTTATTCCCTATTATTCCTTCGGTTTCTTACACATATAAATTTTAAGAAACGACGGATATTTTCTAACTTTGGAAAAAATTTTTTCATGAGCTTGGCAACCATTCTGTTCATTATCGTGATGTTGCATTTGGTGGCCGGATTCGGTTATGCCTTTTATAAAATCGAATTCGGTGGCAAGAAAAAACAAAACCCTGAACCGGCGGATGAATAATCGAAAAAGAAGGGAGAAGCTATATAGTGCAATGCCTGTAATATTGCTGGCAATTGTTTTTTTTTCGGTATTGCGATCGGCTTTTCCGGTGGACGATACGGAATATTTGTCTTTGGATTATGCTTTGAAAATCCAAGTTGACAGTTTGGCGGCTCATGTGGAAGTGTTGGCTTCCGATTCCTTGGAAGGGCGCGAAACCGGCACCGAGGGAGAGTTGAAAGCGGCTTATTATTTGGCGCGGAAAATGCTGGAAGGAAACCTCGAATCTCCTTATGACGCCTTTATGCAAACTTTCGATATCGTGTTGCCCGATAAACCCGATGTAACCATTTCAACTGATTTTGAAACTTATTCCTTGGGGCACGATTTTTTCAGTTTTTTTCCGCATGACAGTATAGCATTTCATGCCGATGAAATTATTTACGTAGGCTATGGAATCGACGATCCCAAGTGGAACGATTATTTCTATCGTGATGTACGCGGAAAAGTGGTTTTGGTGAAAGCGGGCGAGCCGCGCGATCATTTCGGAAATTCCATTTTGACCGGCTTGCTTTATAAATCGGAGTGGGCGGCCGATCCTGTTCATGCCTACATTCTTAAGCGGAATGCCGCTTTGAAATACGGCGCCAAAGCCATGCTTTATTATGATCCGGACAACTTCTTGTTATTCAAGGAAATTTTCGATAAAATCTATAAGTCCAAAAAACAAGTAAGGAACATTCAAGTGGATTCGTTGTATGATTTTATTATCGGCACGAAGATGATGCAAGATATCAGCGGATACGAGAAGTTAGATTCGGTTTATTATGAAAACCGCCGCGATCGACATTGGAAAGTGCCTTTGGATATTCGATATAATACGCACGACGAAATTCTCAGTTCACAAAACATAGTGGCATATATTGAAGGCTCAGAAAACCCCACTCAATACGTTTTGGTTTGTGCCAATTTTGATCATTTGGGCAAAGCCGGTGAAAAAATTTTTCACGGCGCAAACAATAATGCTACCGGCGCTTCGGCCGTTGTGGAAATGGCCAGGGTTTTTCAAGAAGCCGCCGATGACGGTTATCCGCCCAAAAATTCCTTGTTGTTTGTTTTGTTTTCGGGGAGGGAAAAGAACCATATCGGCGCCAAGTATTTTTTGAAGCATCCGCCTTATCCGTTGACCAAAATGCTAGGTGTGGTGGATGTGGGAATGATCGGTTATGTGGATACACTCACGCGCAACCCCAATGATATTTATGTGGCTTTTGACGAACGGTTTAAGGATTTGATAAAAGATCTGAATCCGGTTAACAAAAGTCATAAGGGGCCCAATTTGACAGTGAAAATCAACGGAATAGAAAAGAAATTTTCCAATCCGGGTAAAGCCACCGATGGTGTGGTGTTTTATAAGAAGAAATTTCCGGTAATGAGTTTCTCCAATTGGTTATATCCCTTTAACAGGAAACCCGAAGATACACCCGATAAAATCACTTGGGATATTTACACGGCAAGAACACGCTATGTTTTTTTGGCGACATGGAGTTTGGCAAATCAATAAAAAAACTTTTTAAAATGAATAAACAAGATATTTTAAATCGAGCTTTGGAATGGACAAAACCTCCTTTCGACGAAGAAACCCGTCAAAAGGTGCGTCGAATGATTGAAGAAAACCCGGAGGAATTAGTCGAAAGTTTTTATAAGGATTTGGCATTTGGCACCGGTGGTATGCGCGGCATTATGGGTGTGGGCACAAACAGGATGAATAAATACACCATAGGCAAAAACACGCAAGGCTTGGCCGATTACTTAAAAAAATCTTTTCCCGGCAAGGAACTGTCCGTAGCGGTAAATTATGATGTGCGCCATCATAGCGACATTTTTGCCAAGATCGTGGCGGATGTATTGACGGCCAATGGAATTAGGGTTTTTTTATTTAAGCAATTTCGTCCCACTCCGGAACTTTCGTTTGCCGTGCGCTATCTGAAAACCGATGCCGGAATTGTATTGACCGCTTCGCATAATCCGCCGGAATATAACGGATACAAAGTTTATTGGAACGACGGAGCGCAAGTGGTTCCTCCTCAAGATAAGGAAATCGTTGAGGCTATTGCTAAAGTGGATTTTTCGACCATTCGTTTTGACGGTGACGACCATTTACTTACTTATTTGGACGACGAGATAGACAGGGCTTTTATAGAAGCGGCGGTGAAACACGCCACCTTTGGCGAACGCGATCGAAGCAATGTGAAGATATTATTTACCTCACTGCACGGGACATCCATTACCACCATGCCTAAAGCCATGGAGGCAGCCGGATTTAAGGACTTTCACATCGTGGAAGAACAAGCCAATCCCGATGGCGATTTTCCTACGGTGGATTCTCCAAATCCCGAAGAACCCGAAGCTTTTTCGATGGCATTGAAAAAAGCCGACGAAATCGATGCGGATGTAATATTGGCTACCGATCCCGATGCCGACCGTATTGCGGTGGCTGTTCGTGACCTTGCCGGCAAAATGCGGTTACTCAATGGAAACCAAACCATGGCTGTGATGGATGAATTTTTGATTAACCGTTGGCGCGAAGCAGGAAAGTTGCACGGAAAAGAATTTATTGCTTCCACTATTGTTTCGAGTGATCTTATCCTGAAAATCGGCAATGCGGAAGGAGTGCAGGTGAAACGCAGCCTGACCGGTTTTAAATGGATTGCTCAATTGATTCGCGAAAATGAGGGAAAACTGAAATTTATCGGTGGCGGCGAAGAAAGTTTCGGTTATATGGTGGGCGACTTTGTACGCGACAAAGACAGTATTACTTCCGGTTTACTGGCTGCTGAAATAGCGTCATACACCAAGGCGCAAGGTTCGTCGTTCTATGATTTTTTGACCGGAATTTATTTGAAACACGGATTTTACAAGGAAAAATTGGTCGCTTTGGTCAAAAAAGGCCTGGAAGGCAAAGCCGAAATAGACCGGATGATGGTGGAATTCAGAGAAAACCCGCCGGTTTATATAGACGGGAACAGGGTAATTAGAATCGAAGATTATTTAAAATCAGAAATTAAACATCTCGAAACAGGGGCAATAGAAAAAATCCAAGATATTCCCAAGTCAAACGTTTTGATATTTTATGCCGAAGATCGTACCAAAGTGGCATTGCGGCCGAGTGGAACGGAACCGAAAATCAAATTCTATATAAGCGTTCGCTTTCCTATGACGAATAAATCCGAATTGCCCGCCGTGGAGGTGCAAGCGGATAGGAAAATCGACAGAATAATTCAAGAACTTAAAATCGGATGATGGATCCGCAATTGAAACGTTTGTTGGGCTATACGAAGCCTTATAAATGGTATGTTTTCTTGAATGTTTTCAACAATGCCCTGTATTCGTTTTTCGGCATGTTGACATTTTTGGTTTTAAAACCCATGTTGGATGTATTATTCGGCGCTACCGTGCCTGGGGACGTTAAAAAACCGGTTTGGGAAGGTTTGAAGCATATCAAAACCTATTTATCCGATTGGATGACTTATTATTGGAGCGGATATTTGCAAAGCCATACGGCGGGTGATGCGTTAAAATTGGTGATAATAACGGTAATCGGATTGGTTTTTTTGAAGAATTTTTTCGGATATACAGGTTTGTTTTTCGGCACCTTGCTTCGCAATGGAATGTTGCGGGATTTGCGTTTGGAATTATATCAAAAAATAGAACATTTGCCGGTGGGCTTTTTTACGGACCGGCGCAAGGGAGACATTTTGACCCGGATCACGGGAGATGTGAATCAAGTGAAAAACGCGGCATTGGTGATTTTGGAAATGTTAGTGCGCGATCCGTTAACGATTGTGTTCACTTTGGGCGCCATGTGGTTTTTGAATACTCAATTAACGATATTTATTTTGATTTTTGTTCCTGTGAGCGGAGCGGTTATTTCTTTGATAGGGAAAAAATTGAAGCAACAAAATATTGAGCAACAGCGTTTGGCTTCGGAATTTTTGAGTCATACGGAAGAAACCCTCACGGGAATCAAGGTGATAAAAAGTTTTAATGCCGAAGATTTGTTTTATACGAAATTTAAAAACATTATGCAAAGGCTTTATCGTTCGATGAACCGTTTGGCAAACCGTCAGAATTTGGCATCGCCGTTGAGTGAGTTACTGGGCGTGATGGTTATAGCCGGAATTATCGGTTATGGTGGTCATTTGGTGTTGATCAAACATTCGTTGTCGGCTTCGGCGTTTGTGACTTTTATAGGATTGGCTTATAATATTCTGACGCCTGCCAAAAATATCGCCCGGGCGGGTTATGCGGTTCGCCGGGGAATGGGTTCGGCACAGCGGGTTTTTGAAATATTGGACATGCCGGTTTCGATTAAAGACAAACCGAATGCGGTTTCCAAGAAATCATTCGACAGTGAAGTGAAGTTTGAAAGGGTCTATTTCAAATATGAAGCGGATGAAGTGTTGAAAGATGTTTCGTTTACTATTCCCAAGGGTTCCACGGTGGCATTAGTGGGGCAATCGGGAAGCGGGAAGACGACTTTGGCCAATTTGCTGATAAGATTTTATGATGTGACGGGCGGTAGTATTAAGATGGACGGAATGGATATTCGCGATATAAAAATCAAAGATTTGCGAAGTTTGATGGCAATTGTCACGCAAGAGTCCCTTTTATTTAATGATACGGTCCGGAATAATATTGCTATAGCCAAGCCGGATGCTACGGATGATGAGATTATCAGAGCGGCAAAAATTGCCAATGCTCACGATTTTATCATGCAATTACCGCAGGCTTATGAAACCCAAATAGGTGAGGGAGGAAACAAGCTGTCCGGAGGACAAAAGCAAAGGATTAATATTGCCAGAGCCGTATTGAAAAATCCGCCGTTAATGATTTTGGACGAGGCGACCAGCGCATTGGACACCGAGTCGGAGCGGTTGGTTCAGGAAGCCTTGGATAAATTGATGAAAAATCATACTTCATTGGTTATTGCTCACCGTCTTTCCACCATTAAAAACGCCGATTTGATTATTGTCATGGAACACGGGCGCGTGAAAGAATCGGGAACACATGCGGAATTGATGCAAAAGAAAGGTATTTACCATAAGTTGGTGATGTTGCAATCATTTGACGATTGGACGGCGGATTGATCACTTGGTTTTTCGACCGAAGATCAATATAATCACAAGCGGTGCACCGATTAAGGCGGTAATGCTATTGACCGGTAAGATGCCTTCATGTCCCGGGAGTTGCGAAATCCAATCGGCGAAAACCATGAGGATGGAACCGGACAGGATAGTTGCGGGAATCATGTGTTGATACATGCGTTTCTGGAAAATGAGCATAGCCAAATGCGGTGCCGTGAGTCCTACAAAAGCCAAAGGACCGGTAAAAGCGGTTACGGTACCGGCAACGATTCCCGTTAATAGTATTAATGTTAAATGGATGCGATGCACAGGAATACCCATTGATAGGGCATAATCGTCACCGAGAAGAAGGGCATTCAAAGATTTTATCTGCCCGATGGAGATAATGATACTTGCAAGAATAATAACGGCCATGATGACGAGACCGTCTCGCCAGCCCAATTGTAGATTTCCCATTGACCAAAAGACGTATTTTTGAAGTTTTTTGGCCGGGGCTAAAAACGATAAAATGCTTAACAAACTTCCGGAAAAAGCACCTATCATGATACCGGCTACCAGCAATGCCACCGGGTCGTGTAATTTCCGGTAAAGCCACAAATCCAACAACAAAACGCTCATACTGCCCAGGGCCGCCGCTATGGTCAAGGAAAGATTTCCGGCATAAAAACCCAATCCCGAGCTTCCCAAGAGAATCAAAGCAACACCCATGCCGGCACCACCGCTTAACCCCAAAACATAAGGTCCTGCAATGGGATTACGAAATAAGCCTTGCACCCATAAACCGGAAAGGCCCAAACCGGTTCCCGCTAAAACGGCTGTTAAAATTCGGGGTATTCGCATTTTCCAGATGATGATGCTTTCGGTGGTGGCGGAAAAGGGGTGCAGAAGTGCCTGAAGGAATTTTTCTCCTTCGATAAATACGGACCCCCAGCGTAAATCAAAAAAAATCAATACTCCAAAAAACGCAAGTAAAACTGTCCATTTTATGCCGTAAGACCATTTTTTCCTAATCATAAAAAATCCCGCATTGCTAACAATACGGGATTAAAGGTAAAAAGAATTTCTCGAATTATTCTACAAGGAATTTTACGGCCGACCGGCTTGTTCCCGATTGGATGTCGGCGATGTAAATGCCGGTGGCTGCATGAACCGGAATTTCGATTCGTGTGCCGTTGACGTTTCTACGACTGATTATGGCTTTTCCGCTTAAGTCGTAAACATTGATTTGATCCAATGTGAGATTGTCGGGATTGAGAATAATCACAGTGTTTTCGTTATAAAATACATCCAAGCGGGTAGTTATGTTTTCTTCGGTTTTCAGGTCGTCGGCGGGGCGAAATACAAGATAGAAACGGTCGGGATAATCGCCTGCGGACAAGTTAAGTGTGAAATCGGAGGTCAAATCGATTTGATAAGTTTGGCCGGCCTGTGTGTCTTCAATGTAAATATTCGTTTGGGCGGGGAAATTGAGCAATTCGTCCAATCCGAAGGAAACGGTTCCGTCTTCGGTGGTGATGACGTGCAAGGGGATGCGTGTGTTGCGGTCTATGGACGGAATGGCTTGGATGACGAAATCGCGATTCCCGATTTTGAAGAACATATCGCCGTGATAAATGGTTGCTTTTGCATAAGCGTCCCAACCCCAATCGAAGTCGAAGGTGGCTTGTGGTCGAATGCCGAGCAACAATTGGCGTTTTCCTCCGGCGGGGTCGATGAAGTGGAGGCGTAAATCGGTTAACCCGTTTCGCATAAATACACTGTTGTTTCCGTCTTCTTTGATGAAAGCTCTTTGGGAGTTTTGAAGGGTTACGGTGCCTGAGCCACTGCTGCTGCTTTCGCGAATGACGAAGAAGCCTTGTGCTACGGGCACATAAGGGCTGGGGGTTTTGGTTCCTACGGTAGTGGTATTGGTTTGCCAGTCTTTGGCGGGAACACCACCGGTCAAGTTTCGTACGGCATATCCGCCGGTATAATCGTCGAGATAGTGGCTACTGCCGTTGACATGTTCCCAAAAATACAATGCGCCGTTGAATTGGTTTGTATTATCATTGATGAAATTGTCCACGCTCAATGCACTGGGATAAGGGTTCCCGATTAGGTAATCGTTACCGGCATCGATGGTAAAGCTGAAGCTTCCGTTATTGGGTAATCCGGCGAAAGTGTAGGCTTTAAATTCGGTGTTGCTTCCACCGGTTCCGGGGCGCGTGGCATTGAAAATATCGGGTCCTTTCATGGTATAACCGACTCCGGTGTTAATGGCATTCGAACTTCCGACATAGGTCCAGTAGCTATAGTCGCCGTCGGGGGAGTTTTCGAATTTCCAGATCCAGTATTCGTTCAGGTGTGCCGGATTTTGGCTTGAGTTTACATTGGCGGATCCGTCAGCGGTTTCGTCGTGTTCGAAGACGATGGCTTGGGGATTGTTGGGATCGCGACCGTCCATGAGGTTGTTAACTGTCCATGTGCCGCCGTTGTTTACCGGAGCGCACCAGAGGTTATACCAGTATTTATTTCCCGTTCCTATTTGATCGCGATATAATTTTCCCGAACCGGTAGGTGCCGTCGTGGCGGTTTGCAATAGTTGGGAATCGTCGTAGAGGCGAAGGTTTCCGTTCAGGGTTAATGTGTTGTTTACGTCCAATTCCAATCCTGATCCGGCGGGGTCTTTCACTTTGTATTCAAATTGCGAGGCATTATCGTTTACTTGCATGTTTTGTGCTATGGTTTTTACTTCTTGAATCACCGATGAAGAAGCTGAAGCGGGTTGATCAATTACGAGTGTTCCGTATTGATGTTCGTTATTGCCGCGTATATATTGATCATTGTTTCCCGTATAGTGGGTTTCTGCGGTGTTGCCGGGTGTCATGGTTCCGTCGTTGACGAATTGGGAACCGCCGAAATATACTTTTCCGCTTTCGTTTTTCCATACGGCTCCGCTGTTGTTTTGAATGTCCAAGCCATTGATCACCAAATAAGCGCCGTTGGTGATAACCACTTGTCCCGTGTTTGTCAATTGTGCATGGAGGATGCCGCCGATAATCAAGCCTAAAGGAAGAAACAATTTTTTCATAGCTTCTGGCTGTTTTATCATGTAAAGGTATAAAAAAATAAAGAAATAATAAAAATGTCCGGTTGATATTTCTAAACTTTTGAAACTCAAATCTTTGGTTGCGGCCGGTTGGTATTGAACGGGAGCGGTTTTTTGATTACCGGGGAGTTATTTCGCTTGTTTTTTTGTAAATTCGTCGAAAAAATTGCATGGAAAAGCAGGCGGAAAGTTGGAAATCGAAGTTGACGAAAATTAAGGTTTTTGTTTTTGATATCGACGGTGTGATTACGGACGGAAAGGTGTATGTGATGCCGGATGGTCAATTGACGCGGACGATTAATACCAAAGATGGTATGGCGCTGAAGCACGCCGTGAAGAAGGGTTATAAAGTGGCTGTCATAAGCGGGGGAAATTCCGGGAGTATCAAGGACAGATTGGCTTATTTGGGTATTACGGATGTATTTTTGAAAAAGGATGACAAGTTGCCTGTTTTCGAACAATATTTGAAGGATCATAATATGAAGGCTGATGAAACGCTATATATGGGCGACGATATCTTCGATATTCCTGTTTTGAAAAGAGCGGGTTTGGCATGTGCTCCTTCGGATGCTGCATGGGAAGTGTTGCAAGTAGCCGAATTTATTTCTTCCAAGAAAGGTGGCGAGGGGGCTGTCAGAGAAATTATCGAACAGGTTTTGCGTGCTCGCGGCGATTGGTTTTAGCTCATACAAATGGAATTCGTTTTCAGATTTTTGTCGGCGGTTAGGTGGAAAAATCTCTTGATGATTTTTTTGCTTTATGTCGTGTTTTATGAAAAATTCCTCAAACAATACGAGCGTTTTTCGGTTTTTGTATGGTTGATGCTTGCCGTAGTTTTGATTGCGGCTGCCGGTAATTTGGAAAACGATTTGTTTGATGTTCATACGGATTATTTTAACGGAAAAAACAATTTTTATCATGGGGAAAATGCTTTTTTACATAAAATCTTACCTTATATCATATACGCTTTAGGGCTTGGTTCGGCGACGATTTTTTTGGTATTGAAGCACAAAACTTTTTATGTCTGGTATTTTTTGGCGGTAATTATGTTGCTTTTTAATTATAATCACAGTGTTAAGAAAATGCCGGTTATTGGAAATTTGATTGTATCGGCGTTGTTGATGTTGTCGGTGTTAAATATTCCCGTGTTTTATGTTTTGCATTATAAGGCTCAGGTGGAATTATTGTTTTTGGCAATGTTGGTATTTCCGGTAAATATGAATCGTGAGTTGGCCAAGGATTTTGTGGATAGGAAAGGTGATTCCATGATGCAATATGAAACTTTGGCGGTGATTTCGCCTTCCAAAGCATTGCGTTTGATGTTTTTTCATTTGATTTTATGGTTCATGCTTTTTATTTTGTTTTTGTTGAATAAATACATTGCTGTTGAAGCCAAAATATTTTATTCGGTTTCGGTTGCCATGCCGTTGTTTGTGCATTTGATTCGTTTTGCGGGATCGCCTTGGTATTTTGAAAGATATGTGAAATTTTACAAGATGATTTTATTATTGGGTTTATTCGGAATAATTTTGATGTGATATGGCGACGGAAGCTTTTCAATTTGAGAAAATGTTATTGTTGGGTTCGCAATCGCCGCGACGCAGGGAGTTATTGGAAAAAATGCAGCTGCCGTTTCGTCCGGTTTCCCTTATTTTTGACGAACCGCCGGGGATTGACAATCCGTTGGAAATGGCACGCCGAAAAGCCTTGGCTTATAGTGCGGTATTGAAGGAAGATGAGGTATTGCTGACGGCCGACACGATGGTTTTTACGGATGGTAAAAAATTGGGGAAGCCAGCCAATCAATATGAAGCGCTGGATATGTTGGAAGGACTTTCGGGGCGGTGGCATAAGGTTGTAACGGGGGTTTGTTTGCGCACCAGGGATGATTTGCGTTGTTTCGAGGAGCAAACGCGCATTTTGTTTGGTGAATTGTCGAAGGAAGAAATGAATTTTTATGTATGCCGGTTTATGCCCTTGGATAAAGCGGGGGCTTATGGTATTCAGGAATGGATTGGGTTGATTGGCGTGGAACGCATCGAAGGCTCTTTTTATAATGTGATGGGCTTACCGACGAAAAAACTTTGGCGGGAATGGCTTAAAATTAATGATTATCCGCTTTCGCTCTGACGATAGGCACTTTGAATTGAACCGCTACGGGAAGACCTTTTTGAAGTGCCGGATCCACGGGGGGGAATAAATGAAAAATCGAATCGAATTTTTGAAGAAAGTTACCGGTTTGTTCGGGCAAAACGGAAAGTAGGCTGTCGGCGTGGAAATAACCGGCCGTATCGATTTTGATTCGGAGCCAAATTGTGTCGCCGGTGCTACTGTTCAAAAGGTCGGCTTTCCAGTCGTTAGTGGCGAGCTTGCGGGCTAATTCGTCGGTGAATTTTTTTTTGAAGCACCATTTTTGCATTTCGGGGGTGTAGTAATTTTCGCATCCGGGATAGAGTGGGAATTGCACATGAGAAGGGTTTTTGGCCTCATGTTTTTTGGGATTGGCATGAGAACAAGCCAGAAGAATAAAGACTGAAAAAAAAGCGATATATCGCATGAGAAAGTGGGCTTCAATCGGGATTTCAAAAATAGAGAATTTTCGTGGAATCGTGATACACTTTGTTATGATAACGATAATACGGATTTAGTTGTTATTTTTTTTGTGTTATGGATATATTCCATATACCTTTTTATTTATTTCGTATTTTTGACCAAAAGAACGGAATGAATCGTATGGCATCGGTGTTGATAGGAATGGGTTTGTTGCTTATATTTCTCGGGCTGCTCTGGTGGGCCTTCGGAGGTTTGTTTTCTTGGTTCGGCCGTTTGCCGGGCGATATTCGTATCGAAAGAGGTAACTTTTCATTGTATTTTCCGTTGACCAGCATGTTATTAATCAGCTTGATTTTGAATTTAATCGTTTATCTAATTTCAAAAATTTTTAACGGATGAGTTTAATTCGATTTTTATTCAGTAAGGTATTTTGGAAACATTTGTTGCTTATGATTGTGCTGACATTGTTTTTGGTGGTGGGAGTATATTTTTGGTTATTGTCTTATACACGTCATGGAGAGAAAGTGGAGGTGCCGGATTTGTCGGGTATGAAAGTGGAAAAGGCCGGGAAAATCTTGAAGAAGCGTCACATGAAATTGGTGGTATTGGATACGCTGGAGTATGATCCGGATTTGCCTGCGTTTTCGGTGCGGGATCAAAATCCTTCACCCGGGTCGGGGGTGAAAGAAGGGCGTAAGATCTATGTCAAAATCAATGCGGGAAAATATCGGATGGTTACACTTCCCAAATTACGCGGCATTACGTTGCGTCAGGCTAGAGCAACCTTGCACGCCATGGGATTGAAAGTGGGAAAAGTGGAGGAGAAACCGTATTTTGCTGAAGTGGTTTTGGATATAATCCGGGGAAAAGATACGTTGCGATCGGGTGATCGCGTGCCAAAAAATTCGGTGATAAAAATAGTGGTGGGATCCGGAGAAGAAGAATTTGAAACCGACACACTTCGGTCATCGACTGACAGTTTGCAAACCGGTGAAGAACAGCCATGAGTAATTTAGATGTGGATAAGGAACAGGAGCGGGACGATTTATATGAACATTATCGTTTTGAGGTGAGTGCCAGTCAATCGCCGGTGCGCATAGACCGATATTTGACGGCTAAATTGGAAGGGGTTTCGCGTAACAAAGTGCAAAATGCCGTAAAAGCCGGCAATGTGGTAGTGAACGACAAGCCGGTGAAGGTTAATTATAAGGTTAGGCCGGGCGATATAATCCGTTTGTTGTTGCCGTATGCGCCCTATCGCGAACTTTTGAAGCCCGAGCCGATGGATTTGGACATTGTTTATGAAGACAATGATGTGTTGGTGGTAAACAAACCTCCGGGTCTTGTGGTGCATCCCGCCCACGGGCATTATAGCGGAACATTGATCAACGGTATTATTCATCACGTGGAAAACCTTCCGCAATCCGGCGATGATGTAAGGCCGGGATTGGTGCATCGTATCGATAAAGATACGTCGGGATTATTGGTGGTGGCCAAAAACGAAACGTCCATGAACAAATTGGCCAAGCAGTTTGCCGAAAAAACCACCGAGCGAAAGTATATTGCTTTGGTTTGGGGAGATTTGGAACAAGACGAAGGAACCATTAGGGGGCATGTAGGCAGGCATCCGAAAAACCGTATTATGATGCATGTTTTTCCCGAAGGATCCCAAGGGAAGCATGCCGTAACTCACTACAAGGTATTGGAGCGGTTTCATTATGTGACATTAGTGGAAGTGACTTTGGAAACCGGACGTACGCATCAAATACGTGTGCACTTCAAGCATATCGGTCATCCGCTTTTCAATGACGCTGTTTATGGCGGTGATAAAATTTTGAAAGGAAGTACTTTTGCCAAATACAAACAATTCGTGGAAAATACTTTCAAGGTGCTACCACGTCAGGCATTGCATGCCAAAACGCTGGGTTTTACGCATCCTACCACCGGCCTGCGCATGCGCTTCGATTCGCCTGTCCCCAACGATATTCAAGCGGCCATTGAGCGTTGGAGACGATACGTATCGCAACGAACCTGATGATTTTCCGTCGCTTCAAGTATTTTTTCTAACTTTACTTTTTAAAATCAACCAACCATGTTCGACCGCCTGTTTATGAATATCCTTCGTCGAAGCGGGGATTTTTACAAGGTATTATTGGTATTGACTGCGGCGGCAATTTTGACGTATTTTTTTCCGGATAAATCCCGTTTCCCTTACCGTTATTCCGAAGAAAAACCTTGGGTTTATTCCGATTTGTATGCACCGTTTGATTTTGCCGTAAAAAAAAGTCCGGAACAATGGCAAAAGGAAGTGGATTCGGTAATAGCTTCGGCGCCGGTGATTTATGATCGATTTCCGGTAGATACGGCGGCTTTGATTAACCGGTTTTTTGCGCAAACGGCAAGTGAAGGAATCTTTTTGAATATCCAAGAAAAAAAACGAATAGCTAATAAGTTAAAAGAAATATACCGTCGCGGCTTAACCGATGCCGCCCCCGGTGAAAAGCCGGTTTTTGTTTTGCAAAACAAGCATTTGATAAGGACGGTGCAATATCCGTTTAGCATTCATAGCTTGAAACGTCAATGGATGACCAATTCCGTTGTTGATAGGCAGAAGGCAGAAAAATTATGGCCTGTTTTATTGGCTACGTTAAAACCCAATCTTAGAATCAATGTTCGATATACCGAAAAATACAAGCAAAATCTTTTGGAAAAGCTCAGCCCATACGAACGCATCGTTTATAAAGGCGAACGGATTGTTTCCAAAGGCGAAAAAATAAGGAAAGATCAGCTGAAAGTATTGGATTCGTTGAAGCAATTATTTGGAAAGGACATGCGAAACCGCCGGGTAATGTTAGCCGGTTTCGGGCTGTTGAGTGTTTTTTTATTCGGGCTCTTGATTTTTTATTTGCGAATTTTTAAAAAAGAGATTTATTATAATAATTCCGAATTGAGTTTAATTATCATTAATGTTTTACTGATCGGTTCGGTTTTATTTGTAATGCAACGTTATTTTCCGCAATATATATACGTTATTCCTTTTGTCGTATTACCGGTGATTATCAAAAGTTTTTTCGATTGGGAAGTGGCAATGGTGGTGTTGGGTATTTCGATTATGCTGATCGCCCCGGGAATGGGTTCGCCGTATGAATATGCTTTTTTACAAAGTTTGGCCGGACTGACCGCTATTTTGACCGTAACGGATTTGACCAAACGAAGCCGTTTGTTTATGTCTATGGCCAAAATTATTTTAACTTATTTTTTCGGATACATGGCCTTTATTTTTATTGTTTACGGCGAATGGAAATTATTTGATCCGTCTTATGCCGTGATGTTTTTGATTAACGGATTGTTGGCCGTGGCTTTGGTGCATGAGTTGATTTTGTTGTTTGAGAAAATATTCGATATCCCTTCGGATGTAGCGTATTTGGAATTGCTAAATACGGACAATAAATTACTCAAGGAATTGGCAGCTAAAGCGCCCGGAACATTTCAGCATTCGCTTCAGGTGGGCAATTTGGCCGAAGCCATTGCCAAAGAAATCGGAGCCAATGCATTGCTGGTAAGAGTGGCGGCCTTATACCACGATATTGGAAAAATGAAAAATCCCAAGTATTTTACTGAGAACCAAATTTCGGATTATAATCCGCATGATAATTTGAAACCTTCCGAAAGTGCAAAAATTATTATTAATCACGTGATTGACGGCATTGAAATAGCCCGGAAAAACAATATTCCGGAGCGTATTATCGATTTTATCAGGACTCATCACGGAACCGGACTGGTGAAATATTTTTTCCATAAAGCGCAAGAAGCAGGCGAAGGTCCCGATCCGGCCGATTATCGTTATCCCGGACCCAATCCTTTTTCCAAGGAAACGGCTATTTTGATGATGGCCGATTCCGTGGAAGCGGCTTCCAAGAGTTTGCAACAACCCACGGCAGCGCAATTGGACGATTTGGTGGATAAAATCATTGACGGACAATTGCACGACGGACTTTTTAATAATGCCGATATAACCTTGAAGGAAATCAATAAAGCCAAGAAGGTACTCAAAAACAAATTGCGAAGTGTTTATCATTTACGTGTGGAATATCCCGAATAAAATCTCTTGACCGGATGAAAAAATTATTATAACTTTGCAATCTGAAAAGGAGAGGTGCCGGAGTGGTAACGGAGCGGATTGCTAATCCGTGACCTCGCAAGGGGTCCCAGGGTTCGAATCCCTGTCTCTCCGCAAGAAAAACCGCCATAACGGCCGGTTTTTTTTATAAAAGATTCATTGAAACAGAGGGTCGCGTAGCTCAGCCGGATAGAGCATCGGATTTCTAATCCGACGGTCGCAGGTTCGAGTCCTGCCGCGATCGCCAAAATAACTGAAGTCATATTATGCATTATCATTTTGCGGAATCTTTGGAAGAAGCGCAGCGATTTTTACGTGAAAATCCCGCGGTTATGGTCTTTTTTTCCGATGAATCGTGTAATGTGGGCGATGCTTTGTCGCCAAAGTTGCAAGCTTTGTTGAAGGAACATTTTCCCGAAATGCGTTTTTTGGAAATCAACGTTCAAATGATTCCAGCGGCGCGCGGGTATTTCAATATTTTTGTGATTCCTTCGGTTCTTGTTTATTTCGACGGGCGCGAAACTTTGCGTTATGCACGCCATATTAATGTTTCGCAAATGGCCCCGGAGATCGACCGGGTTTATGATTTGATGTTCGGTTGAATCGCTACGCATTTGTTATATTTGCCTAAAAAAACCGATGTTATGATTACGAAAGATATCACCATAGAAGATTTGGTGGAAGATTATCCTTTTGCCGAAGAATATTTGCGTGTGCGCGGGATAAAATGCATTCGCTGCGGTGAACCGATTTGGGGCACCTTGGAAACAGCCTGCAAAGAGAAGAATTTCAGCGATGAAGAAATCGAAAAAATCGTAGAAGAACTTAATAAGATTGCCGCCGACCCTTCCGTTTATACTGCAGACGAACCCGATACGCCGAAAATCGAAACCCGGAAAATCGACAGGGCTAAAGAAAATTGACATTTTCCCGGAAATTGATTACATTTGTAAAAACCCCAGGAAGTATGAGTATTTTTGACGCGCTTGGCAGTGCCGAATATAAGCAACATGTCAGTTTGTTGGCCACGTTGATAAAAATGTCGGCTGCGGACGGAAGAATAGACGATTCCGAATGGAAAATTATCGAAAAGGTAGCCGAAAAATACGGATTTAACGAAGAAGCCGTTAAATATTTGAAGAAAAATTTCGATCGATATTCTTTGGATACGCCTTTTTCTTTGGAAGAACGGATTCAACAACTTTATGATTTGACCCGTTTGGCTTTTGCGGACGGTCATTTGGATTTTAAGGAATTGCGTATATTATTGCGATCGGTTTTGGGATTGGGATTTCCGCCGGATAAGGCCGAGTTGATTTTTGAAACCGCCGTGAATTCCGTTAAAAACAACGATTCCAAAGAGCAATTTTTTGCGTTGGTAAAAGATATTGTTAGTTCGTAGCGGCGGATGAGAGGAATTGTTTTGTTGATTGTTTTTTCTTTGGTTTTTTCTTGTAAATCTCATTCGGATTATGTTGCTGAGGCTTTACAACCGGCGGAAAAAGGTGATAGAATTTCGAGAGATTCGCTTGAAGCCTATTATCAGCGTTATATTTCGGCCGTTTCGCCGGGAAAGACTTTCAAGCATTACAGTGGTTTAATTCGTAAGGGAATTTTGTTTGATGGGGGCGATCGTTTGCCTGTGGAAATTACTGTAAATAAACGTCCCGTTTATTTTTCCGTTGTGGTAAAATTACAAGGAGCGAACCGGAAAATTGTGGAATATTCGGTTGATAGTTTGATTCATCCGCAAGGATTGAAGAACGAAGATCGGAAAAATATCAAACAAATGATTGTGCGGATAGCACAATGTCCCGTAGCGGGAATTTTTGTATATTTCGTTCAAAATCATTATACGTTTTTTAAGAAAGATAATCAATTGGCAGGTGATATCGAGACTACCGATTTATATACTTTTGACGGTGACTACCGGTGGGATTTTTATTTGGACAAAAAAACGGGATTATTGGTGAGATTGACGAAATCGGACAAAAACGGCATGCTATTTGCGATTGATTTTATGGATTTTCGAAACAAAAACGGATTGATGTTGTCTTATCATATGATTGTGCACGATAAAACGAATAATAAAAAATCTTATATTTGGAAAAAAATAACATTAAAACCATAAATTTATTTATCTATGAAAAAAACATTGATAGTTTTATTGGGATTGGTTATTAGTTTTGGCTTTGCTCAAGACAAAAAAGCCGAAAAAATTTTTAACCAATATGTTGAAGCCATTGGCGGTAAAGCCAAAATGGAAAAAGTTCAATCCATACTCAAGAAGTTTACTGCCAAGCAAATGGGGCAGGAAATTCCAATGGAAATGTATGCGAGCCGAAAAGGTGAAATGTATCAGAAAATGAGCATGATGGGTATGGAAATGGTGGTTATGGCCATTAAAGACGGAAAAGGTTTTGTTTTGAATCAGCAAATGGGGTATGACGATTTGGATGAAGAAAAGCTCAAGGAATTTACCCAAAACATTTCCTTATTCGATATGGCCGAGAAGTATGATAACATGAAATTGGAATATGTGGGTCAAAAAGAAAAGGACGGGAAAAAGTACGAAGTGATAAAAGCCGTTTCCGATAAAGGGGATGAATCTTTCCTTTATTTTGATTCCGGGACACATTTGTTGAGATATGTTATAGTCAAAAGCGATCAAGGCGAAGTGGAAACCGAATTGAGCGATTATAAAGAAATCGACGGGATTAAGATTCCAATGAAGACGACCGTTAGAATGGGCGGACAGGTGGTTTCGGAAATTACAACGACGGAAGTGATTTTCAATCCCGGTAAAGATCAAATTGACGAAAATGCTTTTGTAAAGCCCGAATAATCCGTTTAGAAACCTTTTGCGATGAAAATTCCCGGTCATTTCGACCGGGATTTTTTAAAAAATTTTTTAAATCCGAAATTAATGCCTACCTTTGGCACAGATTAATTTTTATTTTTAGTATTATGAACATTTATGTGGGGAATATCCCTTATCGCTTAGGCGAAGAAGATTTGAGAGAAATCTTTGAAGAGTACGGAACGGTTGAATCCGTAAAAATCATTACCGATAAATTTTCGGGACGCAGTAAAGGTTTCGGTTTTATAGAAATGCCGGATGCAGAGGAAGCGAAAAAAGCTATCGAGGAGCTTAATGAAGCGGAAGTTGATGGACGTAATTTGCGAGTAAACGAAGCCAAACCGAGGGAATATTAATCATTTCCTTTTGAGAACGAGATGAAGCTTCGCCAAAGGCGGAGCTTTTTTTATAGGGAAAATTGCCGGAATAAACCTACCTTTGCAAATCCATGAAGATTGAGGTTTATAAACAGGAGTTTAAGACCACCTTTCGTTTGGCATGGCCGGTGATGGTAGGCTATGTGGGTCAAGTTTTGGTCGGTTTGGCGGATAATATCATGGTGGGGAAATTGGGTCCGGTAGCATTGGCTTCCATTTCGTTGGCCAATAGTACGATTTTCTTTGTAATGTCGTTCGGAATCGGTTTTTCGGCGGGGATTACGCCATTGGTATCGGAAGCTTTGGGGTTAAACGACCGGCAACGGTTACACAAGATTTATTGGAACGGTTTGTTGTTGAATATGATTATGGGTTTGGTTTTGGTGATTTTGATTTACGGGCTTATTCCCGTATTGAAGCATGCGCACCAACCGCCCGAAGTGCTGAAAACGGCGATACCTTATATTAAAATCGTAGCGACTTCGGTGTTGTTTGTGATGATTTTTCAGGCGATGAAGCAATTTGCCGACGGGATGGGTTATACGCGAATTTCGATGCATGCTATATTGGTGACCAATTTGATTAACATTCCGTTGAGTTATGTTTTGATATACGGTGTTTGGATTTTTCCCCGGTTGGAAGTGTTGGGTGCCGGTTTGGGGACATGGTTGGCGCGGTTGCTAATCATTCCTGTTTTCTGGTATTTTTTGGTCCGTGATAAGCGCACGCGTGCATATGTTATCAAGCGAGTGAAGCCGTTGTGGGACGGAGAACTTTTGAAGAAGATTTTTTCGTTGGGTTTTCCTTCGGGTTTTCAATCTGTTTTCGAGATGGGGATTTTTACGGCGAGTGTATGGTTGGCCGGCACTTTGGGAGCCAAGGCGCAAGCGGCCAATCAAATTGCTTTGCAGTTGGTTTCGTTGACCTATATGGTTTTTATTGGGTTGGGTGTAGCGGCGACAGTCAGGACGGGTTATCGTTTCGGAAAGAAAGATTTTAAGGGCTTGCGATTTGTGGTGAAAACTTTATTGGTACAAGCGGCATTAACCGGGTTTTTGCTATCCTTTGTATTTATTGCTTTTCGTCAAGTGTTGCCATGGATTTATTTAAGCAAGCGACATGGAGGCATGGATGTGCATGAAGTGGCGGAATTGGCGGCGGGATTGTTGATTGTGGCGGGAATTTTTCAAATAAGCGACAGTTTGCAAGTGAGTTTGCAGGGGGCATTGCGCGGAATGCAGGATATGAAAATTCCCGTGATGTTGGTGTTTGTTTCTTATTGGTTAATTGGTTTTCCCGTGGCATGGATGTCCGTTCGTTATTGGGGAGTTTATGGAATTTGGGCGGGATTGTTAACCGGATTAACCGTTGCTGCGTTTTTATTATTCCTGCGGTTTAATTATCTTTCCAAAAAATTTATTCGCTATGAAACAATTGCCTGAATTTCTCATTGCCGACAACAGCGATTATCCCGATGAAATTTATGTATTTCATACGCAATATCCGCGTTTTTTGCTTAATATCGTGACGGAAGAAGTGGAATGGATAGACGATATTTCAGAGAAGGAAGTGCAAGAAAACAAAGATGCTTTGATTGATTTGATTAACCGGGCGTTTTTGTTTTATGATCGGGAAATGGAGAAATACGAAAAAAATGCGGATTAAAACGGTGATTGTTTTAGGTGCAAGTTCCCGTCCCGAACGTTATTCGAATAAAGCCGTTCGCATGCTGAAGCGATATGGTCACAGGGTGATTGCGGTGGGGATCAGGAAGGGAGAAATCGACGGGATTCCCTTGCGCCGGGCAGGGGATGTGGAGGAAGAAAAAGTGCATACCGTCAGCGTTTATTTATCGCCGCCACGTCAGAAGGAATACCGAAAATATTTGAAAAAATGGAAGCCGGAAAGGGTAATTTTTAATCCGGGGACGGAAAACGATGAGTGGAAAAAAGTTTTAAACGAAGAAGGGGTTGAAGTGGTGGACAATTGCACATTGGTGATGTTGCAAACGGGATTATTTTAAATAACAATCATATCATAATCATGGGTGGAAAAAAGAAATTCAACAGTTTGGAGGAATTGGGCGGCTTGGTCTATTCTACCGGCATGGAAATCCGGGAAAATATCCGGAGGGAAGCCGAGAAAAATACGGTGATTAAAGCATATTATTCCAAGAAAGGCCGGGGCGGAAAAACGGCAACCGTTTTGAAAGGTTTTCGCATGCCCGACCATGAATTGAAGATTTTGGCCAAGCGTTTGAAACAAAAATTGGGGACGGGAGGCAGTGTCAAAAACGGCGAAATCATAATTCAAGGCGATATTCGGGATAAGGTAATACGGCTATTGGAATCGGAAGGATATACAGTGAAAAAAGCGGGCGGATAAGAAAACGGAATTTTATGTTGTCGAAACCCAGTGTGGCTTTTCTCTATTTGGATGATATTCATATCATTCCTCATTTTATTATGCCGTTGAAACGTTTGTATGAAAGCGGAGAGGTAGAGGTAATATTATATACCTATCGGGGAAAGCACGATTATTTATTGGCTCTATTTAATCGATTGAAGATTTCACCTCAAATTATCAGGTATTTGGATACTTTTGCATACCGGAAATTACTCAATCGTATCAAAAAACGGAAATATCCGAGTCATTATTATTTAATAAGGAAGCATTGGAAAGAATTGCTGGATCATGACGTTTTGGTTTTCAATGATTTAATTGAAGATTATTTATACGAAAAACGAAAGCAGAAAAGGCCTCGTTTTGTGATGCTTATGCATGGTGCCGGCGATAGGGCCTATATGATTGGCGAGGCTTATTCCCACCGGATGCGGCACTTTGATCTGATCAGTGCGCAAGGGGAAAAAATCAAGGAATTTTATTACCGGATGGGTATTGACGCCGGGCGTATTGCATTATGCGGTTATACCAAATTCGAACTGTTGCAGTATTTACCTCGAAAAACATTTTTTGAAAAATCCCGTCCTACGGTTTTGTACAATCCGCATTTTTCAAGGGATTTATCCTCATGGTATGATTGGGGGAGAGAGATATTGGATTTTTTTTACCGGAATAAACGGTTTAATTTGATTTTTGCGCCGCACATCAATTTGTTTAATAAAAGAGGTTTTTTGAATCCGTCGGTTATATCCGGGCATTATTGGGATGCGGAAAACATTTTAATCGATTTGGGAAGTCCTGCAGCGGTTCAGATGGATTATACACGCATAGCCGATATATATTTGGGTGATGTATCCAGCCAGGTTTATGAATTTTATTTTAATCCCCGTCCGGCTATTTTTTTAAATCCGCACCGGGTCGATTGGCGAAATGATATACATTACCGTGTTTGGCATTCGGGACCGGTGATAGACGAAATCGAATCGCTTGAGCATTTATTGAATACGGCAGGACGGTGGCATAAGGACTATTTGCTCGTGCAACGGGAACTTTTTGCATTCACTTTTTCCGAACCTCGTGAGGGGACGGCATCCGAATGTATAAGTAACAAAATATTGGATTTGATAGACGGGTAAGTTTAAGTTAGAATAAAATGGTTATTTTAGTGCCGTTTTTTAAGTAATCGACGAATGAGTGTAAAAATAGGTTTTGTTTATTTTGACAGTCCTCATATCGTTCCGCATTTTATCGGGACAGTAGCCGAATTGGTTCATCATTTTCCGGATGTAGACGTGAAAATATTGGTTCCCGAGATAAAACACGATTATTTGGAGAAAAAAATGAAGGAATTGGATATTCCTTCTTCGGTTATGAAGCCTTTGTCAACGTATTGGTGGAAAAAAATCGCCTATAGCATTCAAGGAAGAACCAAACCGTCCAATCGCTTTATTTTTTATAAGCATAAGGATTATTTAAGAAGTTTTGATTTGCTTGCTTTTAATGTTTTTAATCACATGCATATCAAGGAGATAAAAAATGACGGTGTAAAGTTTGTTTTTTTGATGCATGGAGCCGGTGACAGGCACTATCCGTTTGCACCGGAATACAAACCGTTTATCGAGCAATTTGATTTGGTGACGACGGCCGGTCCGAAAATAAACAGGATGTTTAAAGCCATGGGTGCGTTTCCTCACACCGAATTTAAAATTTGCGGTTATCCGAAATTGGACGTGGTTTCGGCCAAACGGGAAAAGTTTTTCGAAAACAATAACCCGGTGGTGGTTTACAATCCTCATTTTGAAAGGAATTTTTCTTCTTTTGAAGACTGGGGTTTGAAAGTTTTGGAGTTTTTTGCCGCCCATAAGCAATATAATTTGATTTTTGCCCCGCATATCAATCTTTTTAATCCCGAAAAACGGCTGGCTTTGAGCAGGGATACAATACCTGCCCGGTTTTTCGACAAAAAAAACATTCTTATTGATTTCGGAAGTGAGAAATCGGTAGATATGACCTATTTAAAATCTTCGGATATTTATTTGGGCGATATGTCCAGTCAGATTTACGAATTTTTATTGACCGGGATTGAGAAACCATCTATTTTTTTAAATTCCAAGCGGGTTTCTTGGGAAGGTAATCCGTTTTTTAATCATTGGCAACTGGGAAAAGTGATAGATGATTTTGAACAATTGGGGTCTGTTTTGGAAAAGGCGGAAAAATGGGTCGGAGATTATAAGGAAATACGGAAGCAAATGCTTGATGATACTTTTGATGTGAATCCGGGAAAGAAAGCGACAAGAAGAGTTGCAGAGACGTTATATGAGTTAGCACGAAGCCGATGAAGTTTTCCGCAAAACATAAGGTTCGTCCTTCTTTGATTATTTCCACCTACAATTGGCCCGAGGCGTTGAATTTGGTTTTGCGTTCGGTATTGCGGCAAAGTATTATGCCGCTTGAAGTGATAATAGCGGATGACGGTTCCGGCAAAGAAACTGCGGATTTGATCGAAAAATATAAACGCATTTTCCCCGTTCCGTTAAAACATATTTGGCACGAAGACCGGGGATTCCGGTTGGCGGCCATCCGCAACAAAGCCATAGGTGAAGCCGAAGGAAACTATATTATTCAAATCGACGGAGACACTTTCTTGCACAAGCATTTTATCAAAGACCATATCCGTTTTGCTCGACCGGGCGTTTTTGTATCCGGTTCAAGGGTTTTATTGGGAGAGAAATTATCTTCCGAGCTATTAAAATCCGGCAAAACAGACTTTTGTTTTTTTAATCCCGATTTGCGTAACCGTCATTATCAGTTACACCTGCCTTTTTTGACCGGGAAGTTGCTCCGTCCTTCGCGAGACATTAAAAAGGTTATCAAGTCGGTGCGCGGTTGTAATATGGGTTTCTGGAAAAATGATTTGTTGGCGGTCAACGGTTATAATGAAAAAATTACGGGCTGGGGAAGGGAAGATTCCGAGCTCAGTGCCAGATTGGTGAATCTCGGTTTGACCAAGATAAATTTAAAATTTTCGGCCATTCAATATCATATTTTTCATCCCGAAAACGATAAAACCAGTTTGAAAACCAACGATCAATATCTATGGAATGCAATAGAAAATAAGCAAATTTATGTTCCCATCGGTATTTATAAAAATCAAAAAGCAATCAACATAAATGATGCAAAGATTACCGCTATCATTCCAACCTTAAATGAAGAAGACCGTATCGAAAAAGTAATTCGATCGGTGCAGTGGGCGGATGAAATCCTGATCATAGATTCGTTTTCTTCAGATAAAACCTTGGAATTGGCCAGACAATACGGGGTTAGGATTCTTCAACGGGGTTTTGATAATTTTTCAGCCCAAAAAAATCATGCTATCGAACAAGCTTCTCACGATTGGATTTTTCTCTTGGATGCCGATGAACTTCCTACTTCGGAATTAATCAAGGAAATAAAAAATATATTACGCGTGGGCACCGAATGCTCCGCATTTTGGATTAGGCGGATTAATTTTATAGGGAAAAAGCGAATCCGCTTTAGTGGCTGGCAAAATGATAAATGTATCCGTTTGTTTAACAAGAAGAATGCCCGTTATAACGGTCGCTACGTGCATGAAGAAATTGAAACCGCCGGCCGGATATGTTCATTGAAAAACCCGATTCTTCATTATACCTATAAAAATAAGAAGCATTTTGAGCAAAAATTGGATTTGTATGCTCGGTTGAAAGCGAAAGAATGGGCGTTGAAAGGAAAAAAATACTGCTTTTTTCAACAATTGTTTCATTCATTATATCGATTTTTCAAACACTATATTTTGCATTTCGGTTTTTTGGACGGAAAATCGGGTTGGTTAATTGCCAATCACTACAGGATGACGATTTGGAAACGGTATGAATATTTAAAGCGGATAAGAAAAGAAGATAAAAAATGACGATATTGGATATTATCAAAACAGGCGGAGTTATTCTTTATCCTTCCGACACTTTGTGGGGATTGGGAGGCGATGCCACGCAAGATAAACCGGCTTTGCGCATCCGGCAAATCAAGGGTAGGGAAGCGGACAAACCTTTTATTGTTTTGGTCAGTGATTTGGATATGCTCCGGTCTTTGGTGGGAGAGATTCCTCCGGCGGTAATGAATGAAATGGAAAAAAGTATTCGTCCGTTGACCGTGATTTATCCACGTGGGTATGGAGTGAGTGCCCATGTGAAAGCCGCAGACGGTTCGCTGGCCGTGAGGGTTGTGAAAAAGGGTTTTGCGCGTGATTTGATTAGGGTGGTAAACCGTCCTTTGATTTCCACTTCGGCCAATTTATCGGGTCAACCGGCGCCGGCGTCTTTTGAAGAAATCCCCGAAGACATTTTGCGAAGCGTTGATTATGTCGTAAATTTGCACCGCTCAAAAACCGGCGCCCGGCCATCGCGAATAATCCGCTTCGACGAACAAGGGCGTATTCAAGTAATTCGTGAGTGAATGACGCTAGATTTGACCATCGTGGAAAGTGCCGTCGACCGCCCGCTTTTTCATAGCGTTATGCAAGTGGCGGAACGGCAGAACGTGAAGGTTTATGTAATCGGCGGGTTTGTTAGGGATTTGTTTTTGACGGGTATGATCAAAAAAGATATTGATTTTACTGTGGTCGGTGACGGCCCGGCTTTTGCCAAGGCGCTGGCGGAGGAATTGAAAGGCACGTCCAAAGTGGTCGTTTATCGCAATTTCGGAACGGCAATGTTTAAGCACGGCGATACCGTTTTGGAATTTGTGGGGGCGCGCAAGGAATCATACAACCGAAACAGCCGCAAACCGAAGGTGGAGCCCGGGACATTGGAAGATGATCTTAAACGGCGTGATTTTACGATTAACACATTGGCCGTCAGCTTAAATCGTGAGGATTTCGGCACTCTAATTGATTATTTTAACGGGTTGGAAGATATCAAGCGGCGAAATATCCGAACACCCTTGGATCCGGATATTACTTTTTCGGATGATCCTTTGCGTATGATGCGGGCCGTTCGGTTTGTGGCGCAACTGCATTTTAAATTGGATCCGTCGACCAAGCAAGCCATAAGCCGCAATAAGGCACGAATCCGGATTGTATCGCCCGAAAGGATTGTGGACGAATTGAATAAAATTTTGATGGCCGAAAAACCTTCCGAAGGATTGATGCCGATGTATGAAACGGGATTAATGGAAGAAATTTTGCCGGAGGTTTCGCGATTGCAAGGAGTGGAGGAAGTGGACGGAAAAACCCACAAGGATAATTTTTATCATACCTTGGAAGTGGTGGATAATATAGCCCGTGCCGATAAGGAAGGAAATCTATGGCTTCGCTGGGCGGCATTGTTACATGATATAGGAAAACCCGCAACCAAGCGTTATCACCCCAAAAACGGCTGGTCGTTTCACGGACATGAATTGGTGGGTGCCCGGATGATTCCAAAAATTTTTAAACGTTTACATTTGCCGTTGGACAGGCGGATGAAATATGTGCAAAAATTAGTGCGAATGAGTTCGCGTCCCATCGCTTTGACCGAAGAGGGCGTCACCGATTCGGCCATTCGACGCCTCGTGCATGACGCCGGAGAAGAACTCGATGATTTAATGACTTTGTGCGAAGCGGATATTACGACCAAAAATCCCTATCGCCAAAAACTTTATAAGAACAATTTGAAAAAGGTAAAAACCAAAATCATTGAAGTGGAGGAACGTGACAGGATTCGTAATTTTCAACCCCCCGTTTCCGGAGAACTGATTATGGAAACTTTCGGAATTCCTCCTTCGAAAACCGTCGGTGAAATCAAAGAAGCCATCAAAGAAGCGATTTTGGAAGGCGAAATCAAGAATGATTTTGAGGAAGCATTTCAATATATGTTGCGCTTGGGAAGGAAAAAGGGTTTGACACCCGAAAAATAATTTCCCGGCTATGATGCGATAGCTTTTCGTGGGCGTTTTTTTGAAATTCAATCGCGAATCTTTTTAATGCGATACCGGGCAAGTGAGAATTTTTTGCCTTTGTTCATCTGTCTTATCGAGTGGGTTTACATCCGCAACGGTTTCCGCTATCGAATGGTTCCGGCTATGCATAAAGCATGCAAGATATCGGGGTAACGGTATATCAAAGAATAGGTTGCGAGAAAAATCAAAATTAAACTAAAATTATTTCTTTTAATTAAAAAAATAATTAAATTTGCATCAAAGTTATTGGCGCGATATGATTGTATCGAATTTGTTGAGCTTATTGGCAAACATACTATGGCTTAAAGTATTCGGGCTTACAAGCGGTGCGGCACTGATTCTTTCCATTTACACACATGAATACGGGCATTATATCATGGCGAAACTTGCGGGGTTAAATCCTAGTAGACCGGGATTGATTCCCTATTTGGGCGGATATGTTTTGTTTGATGAACCGAATAATCAAAACGAATTGTTTAAAGTGGCGATAATGGGACCTGTTTTCGGCGGTGTGCTGGGTATAATAAGTTTATATTTATATTTGGTTTTTGATGGAGTATTTTTTTATCGATTGGCAATAATTTCATTGATTTTGAACTTGTTCAACCTTCTACCTTTTTCCATTTTAGATGGCGCCAAAGTCTTTATGGCTTTGGGTTATAATAAATTGGTCTTATTGGTGAACACCGGGTTGTTTGTATACTTTGTTTTAAAAAAAGAATATTTGCTTGTGGTATTTGGGGTATTAGGATTTATATCTTTTTATTATTACCGTTTAATTAGGGCGGAAATAAAACCCGTAAGAAAGGAAAACAGGCGGTTGGGTTTGCTTATTTATGTGCTTTTGGTTATTATTTTAATAATTCATTTTTGTTTTTTGGTGAGCGAAAACAAATATATTTTCCTTAGTTGCGAATTCGGGTGAAAATCTTCGGATAACATCCGAGAAATCGTACGTTTTGCGTCGAATCTCTTCGTTTGAATCGGGGTTTATTTGTAATATTGTTGTGGATTTTGTATTTTTTTTATTTTTGATTATAAGCGCTGGGATTATTGTGAATTTAAACCCGAGCAGCAGCACGTTCGGTTGTTTTTTCTCTCGTAGAAAATCTTTAATATTGCAATAGATTAAGTCAAAATACATGAAGTTCAAAATATCGAGAGAGTTAAAGAGTGCCGTATTTGCCATATTGGCGCTGATATTGTTTTTATGGGGATATAACTTTTTGAAAGGCAAGGATTTGTTGAAAAAATATCATACATATTATGCGGTTTTTGATGATGTGAATGGTATTGATAACTCAACTCCCGTAAAATTGCAAGGCTTGCCGGTGGGAAGTATTCAAAGGATGAAATTCAGGGAAAAAGATCATAAAATCGTATTGACCTTGAATATTGACAGCGAGTATTTTATTCCGAAAGACAGTAAAATCAAAATCGAAGGGAGCGGGGTTTTGGGCGGCCGCGATATGGTGCTTTCGCTGGGTTTTTCGCCGGAAGCGGCCAAAGACGGTGACACTTTGCAATCCGTTAAGGCGGGTGGATTTTCGGAGCTTATCGGAAATGCACAGCAACAGCTTGAGGAATTGGTTTTTAATACCAATAAACTTATCAAGAATCTGAATGAAATATTCAATGAAGCCAATAAGGCCAATTTATCCGCCACTTTGCTCAATGTAAAACAATTGACAATGGAATTGCGTTCGTTGACGCGTGAGAGTAAAATTTTGATTTCGGAGAACCGGTCAAGTATTCGCCGGACGATGCAGTCATTGGAAGCGACGGGAAAAAATGCGGAGGAAATTACGACTCAATTGAAGGAAGCGGATTATCGAAAACTGCTGGAAAACCTGACGAAAAGCACCGAAAATTTGAATAAAATTTTGCAAGATTTGCAAGCCGGCAAGGGAAGTTTGGGCAAATTGACCAAGGACGAAGCGCTCTATGAAAATTTGAATAAGACGACGCAAAGCTTGAATGCGCTTTTGGAAGATTTGAAGCGGAATCCGAGGCGTTATGTCCACTTTTCGTTATTCGGCAAGAAGGATAAGAAAAAAGAATAATCATGCAATATTGGGATAATCTGATTTTTATTGCGGTTTTGGCGGCCGGAGCGGGTTATTTCGTTTATCATTTGAAGAAAACCGTTCGTAACATAAAATTGGGAAAGCCCTATGATCGTTCGGATCGCCCCCGGGAGCGATGGCGCAATATGTTGTTGAAAGCCTTCGGGCAGAAGAAAATGTTTAAGCGTCCGGTTCCGGCATTGTTGCATTTGGCGGTTTATTCGGGTTTTATCATTATCAATATCGAAGTAATCGAAATAATTATTGACGGGATTTTCGGGACACACCGGGTTTTGAAATTCCTTGGCGGTTTTTATAAATTTCTAATCGCTTCGTTTGAGATTCTGGCCCTATTGGTAATTATTGCCGTGACGGTTTTTTGGATTAGGCGTAATGTTATCAAGTTATGGCGTTTTCAAATGCCCGAGATGGAGGGTTGGCCAAAACGTGACGCCAATATGATTTTATATTTCGAATTTATTTTGATGACGGCATTTCTGACGATGAACGCCGCCGATTATAAATTGCAGTTATTGAAATACGGGCATTATTTTTCGCCGGAGGGTATAACCGGAAGTTTTCCGGTGAGTCGCTTTCTGGTAGATGTTTTGCCGCAGGATCCGTCCTCGTTGGTATGGATAGAGCGAAGCATGTGGTGGTTGCATATTGTGGGCATTTTGGTGTTTTTGAATTACCTGTATATTTCGAAACATTATCATATTTTATTGGCATTTCCCAATACGTATTACGCCAAATTACCGCCTTTGGGTAAATCAGATGTGTTGGAAAGTGTTAAACGTGAAGTGGAATTGATGTTGGATCCCAATGCCGACCCTTATGCATCACCGGAAGGAGAAGAGACGGCGGAGCCGGAACGTTTCGGTGCCAAGGACATTTTCGACTTGAAATGGATCAATATATTAAATGCATATACATGCACCGAATGCGGACGTTGTTCGGATGTTTGTCCGGCCAATAGCACCGGGAAAAAATTATCGCCGCGCAAAATCATGATGGACGTACGCGACCGCGTTGAGGAAGTGGGTCGTAATATCGATATCAATGGCGGTGTTTTCAAAGACGACGGAAAATCTTTGTTCGATTATATTACGAAGGAAGAGATTTGGGCCTGCACGACTTGCAATGCATGTGTCGAGGAATGTCCGGTGGAAAACGATCCTTTGGATGTAATTATCCAACTTCGCCAATATTTGGTGATGGAAAAAAGTGCTGCGCCGGCGGAATTGAACATGATGTTTACGAATGTGGAAAATAACGGAGCACCTTGGCAATATAGTCAAGCGGACAGATTAAATTGGGCGAACGAATAAATAAGAGGGAAATATGCTAAAACGAATTAGGAAATTCGGCAGAAAGATTATTTATCGCTATAAAAAACGTTATGAATTGAATGATGTGGTGGATGCGTCGGGTAAGCATTTGAGTCCTGTTTTACCGAAGGAAATCATGAATTTTTTGATCGACATTGACGGAACCATTTGCGATGACGTCCCTAACGAAGAACCGGAACGCATGAAAACGGTGGAACCTTATCCGGATGCATTGGAAACGATAAACAAATGGTATGATCAAGGGCACATTATTACCTTTTTTACGGCACGCACGGAAGCACACCGGAAAATAACAGAAGATTGGTTGAAGAAACATGGATTTAAATATCACGGAATCATTTTCGGAAAACCGCGTGGCGGAAATTATCATATTATCGATAACCATATTGTTAGGGCGACGAGATATAAAGGAAAATTCACCGAATTGGTGGAAAAAGAGGTGAAAATTAAAGTGTTTAAAGAATAAAAAAAAATCGAGAACAATGGCGGAAATTCAAGTCAAAACCATGGCCGAATGGGCGACGGAAGGAAGAACACCGGAATATTTATATTGGGTGGGATGTATGGGCAGTTATGACGACCGCGCCAAGAAAATTACGCGTAGCTTTGTCCGTTTACTTAATGAAGCGGGTGTGGAATTCGGGGTGTTGGGAGAGGAAGAAACCTGCTCGGGTGATCCGGCAAAGCGAGCCGGAAACGAATTTTTGTTTCAGATGCAAGCCAAGATGAATATCGAAACGATGAATGCTTACGGTGTAAAGAAAATTATTACCACTTGTCCGCATTGCTACAATACTTTCAAAAACGAATATCCGGAGTTGGGCGGAAAATATGAAGTGGTGCATCATTCGGAATTACTTGAACGGCTTTTGGCAGACGGAAAAATCAAACGTGAAAAAAATCCGTTTGCTTCAAAAGCAATAACTTACCACGATCCTTGTTATTTGGGACGCGCCAACGGGCAATTCGATGCGCCGCGTAATACTTTAAAATCGGTGGGAATTGAGATTCGGGAAATGAAACATAACCGCGAAAATGCCGTTTGTTGCGGGGCCGGCGGGGCACAAATGTTTAAGGAAGCCGAAAACCAACGAGAAGAAATTTTTGTTTATCGAACACGCGAAGCGCTTGAAACCGAACCGGATGTTATCGTAACGGCATGTGCCTTTTGCAATACCATGATATCAGACGGAGTGAAGCATTTTAATAAGGAACACGAAATTAAAGTTTTGGATTTGGCTGAGATTTTGACTGAAGGAAAATAATTCACATCTTAATTTTTCCCGGAAATAGTGAAGAAAAAAGCCGGGAGCTGTTTTTATCAAACCGCATAATTGCGAAATTATTGTCTTTACAAACCAAAAGTGATACTATGGTAATATCCCCAAAAGTGTGTAAAGTGGCTACCGTAAAAGCGATAGGCAGGCAACGAAACGAGTGATTGTTGAGAGGTTTTTTTTGTTAAACTTCATGGAAATAATATAATCTTGGCTTATTTTTTAAAAAAAATAGAATGTAAAAAATAATAAAGCATCAAAACTAAAGCCATTAGATAAAATGAATATTTTAATAGTTTTTTTCTGTAGGATTTTATTTTTTTCTTTTTTTTTTCGCCATCAGGTAAATTATTATTTTCTATAGTTTCAATTTTTTTGTTAATTTTTATATTTAATAGAAATCCTCCTACAAGGTAAACTAACACAGTAAATAATGCTAAAAAAAACTCTTTATTTTCATCCATATCTTTATTTTTTAATCATCGGTTAAATAATCCTTAAAATCATCAATCATATTAATTATTTGTGATGTTTTTTCTATTTCTTCCTGAATTTCAGACTGTTGATTGTTTATTTCTTTTAGTTTATCTTCGTCTTTAATTCCAGACTTCATTTTTTCTAAATTTCCATATTGTTTAGTCAAATCCAAAAGCTTATTTTGATTTTCTTTCAAATTATTATCCAAAATATTCATAATCTTTTTTTGGTCATTTTCATCCATCATATTATATATTAATTTTGCTAATGGCTTTCCGGAAGTAGCCCATGTATATGAACCTTCCATAGCAAGAACTGCTTCTGCTCCAATGCCTACATTAGCGGATGCTCCGGTTTGATCTAATTTATAAGTCTCTACATTTATGGTTCTATGTATGGAACCCGAATATTTTAAGCCAGGAGTTATTGATCCAACATATGAAAATCCCCAACCTTTCACATCATCTATACTTGCCGTAGGATAGAAAGTGCCTCCAACACTTGCAGAAGCACCAATAGCCAATCCGGCACCACCGCTCACTGAACCGAATACTCCAATATCATTATTTTTAAAGTCCAAATAAATGCCGGATGAACCGGAAATGGTCAAAAGTAATGAACCTCTCACACCTCCATTCAATAAAAGAACTTCCAACCCTTCCAATTCCCTTGCATCAATCACCCTGTTCTCACTGTAATTATACACGCCGTTATACGGATACTTCTCCGCCAAAGGTCCACACTCATAAACCGCCCGATGGCGTAATTATAATTGCGGTATTTAAAGCTGTCCCAATTTAAATCCAAGTCCGTTTGGCGCTCTTGTTCTTGATACCAATACTTATACCGCCCCGCCACCACTTGGGGTGTAAAGATTTTGTCTTCTTCGGCTTCGGTGTATTGGATTTCGTGTTTTTCTTCGTTGTAGCCGCGGTGCAGGAGGCCGAAGGGGTAGTAGTGGCGTTCTTGTAAAATTACGGCTTGTCCGTTGTCGCGGGTGAGGCTCATACGGAGGTTGCCCAAGTGGTCGCGTATGTTGGTTACGTAGGCGAACTTGGGCGGGTCGCCGCTTGTGATGCCTTCGGGATATACTGCGCTTACGTAACCTTCGGCGGTGGGGATGAACATGAGCTTCCAATCGTATTGCACCTCACCAATATAATCAAATTCGTATTGATATCCAAACAGGTAGGCGGTGCCTTTTTTGCCGGTGGGAGTTTCCACGTATTTATACCATTTGTTGCCGAGGGCGTCGTAGGTGAAGGAAATTTCTCCGTTATTAAATCTTACCTGTGTAGGCAGGTTCATGTGGTTGTAGCGGATTTCGGTGATGCCCTTGTTGTTGTCCGTAATCATATTACCGTCGGTATCGTAGGTGTAGTCGTTGAGGCTGTGGTTGGGGTCGTCTTTGAATCCGAACTCGTTGGCGGTGTGGTCGCGTACGCCGAGGAGGCGGTTGGGGTTGGCGGGGTCGTATTTGTATTGCAAGTTGTCGATGTCAATGGTTTGGTTTTGCAGTTCGAACAATCCCCATCGTTCCACGTCCTGTATGTTGCCTTGCTTGTCGTAGGAGAGGGCCACGTCGTAGGATCCTTGAAGGTTGCGGTTTTCGTTGGTGAACTCGGCGCTTGTGAGGCGGTTCAATTTGTCGTATTGATAGTCGTATCGCCGGGTTTGGTTGTCGGACGCGCTCCACCAACGTTGGGCGGAGATGTTACCGTTATACAGGGGTGTTTGTCCGTTGTCGTAGAGCAGTTCGAGTTCGAACATTTGGCTTTGCTGACGGGTAAGCCATCCGCGGATATTGTATTGGAAAGAGACGGATTGGAGGTTGTTGTCGATATTTTTTTGGCGGATTTTACCGAGTTCGTCGTAGGAGAATTCGGCCAGTATGGTTTCCACATGATTTTCCACCCTGTGGCGGTGGCGTAGCAGACGTCCTTGAGGGGTGTATTCCAAGTCTTCTACGGTTACGATTTCGTTCAGTTCCGGTGTCATTCGGTGGCAGGTTTTGGTTTGAAGGATTTTTCCTTCAAAGTCGGTGGCGTGATGTTGTTTGTGGTATAGGTTGCCCCGGTGTTTTTCCGTTCCTATTACGGCTGCGGTGGGGTCGTCTTTGTAGAAGGTGAGTTCGGTGTAATGATCGGTACTATATGCGGATTTCAAAATCCTTACCCATTGCCCGGTGGTTAGGCCTTTGAGATTTCCGTTTGCTCCGGTGCGGACGGGTTGGTTAAGGATTTGGGCGGGGATTTGGTTTTGCGGCCAAAAGCGGTAATCGTCATAATAGGTTATAGTCAAAATATAATAATCCTTATCGGGGAAAGATTCGGAGGTATAATAGAAATCAATATTTTTTTCTTGCATGGGGTCCGATACGGGGGCTTCCGATATCTCATGGTTGTTGATCGTGCGCTGGATTTCCATTCGGGTTCGGGCGTTTACCGTGGCGGGTTTGAACACGGTCATAATGGGGCGGTTGAGTCCGTCGTATTTGGTGATCAACCAGCCTTCGTTGGAGGTATTGGTAAAAGGTGATTTCACCGGCCCTGTGGCGCGCAGGCGGTCTAATTTGTCATAGGCCATATATTGCCAACGTATGCCGGGTAGTTTTTTGGCCACGAGTCGGTTACGGCTGTCATACACATATTGGTAGCAGAGGTTATCCAGCACGCTTTGGGTTATGTTGCCTTCGGCTGCCAAGGGCGGGATGACATAAGTGAGGTTTCCGTATCGGTCATATACGTAGTAGGTATCCACGTTACCCTGTGCGGTGGTTTGTCGTTTGAGGACGATTCGCCCGTCTTTGTCTTTGAATTCGATGGAGTTTCCGGTTCCGCCCAAGTTGTTGTTTTCGTCGGCGGTGACGAATTTGTAGAGGCTTTGCGGGGGGTAATATCCGCGGTCGATGAGGGTGGGGATGTATCGGTCGGTGGCGGCGTTGTATGTTTGGCTGACGTCGAACATTCGGACTTCGTTGGCGGTATTGGTGTCGTACCGGTATTTGATTTCGTGTCCGTTGCCCAAGGCCCAGGTGTCGCCGGGTGCGGCTTGGAGGAGCGGTCGGTTCAGGGGTGAATTTTCCAAGAGGGTTTCGGTATAGCAGACGGAAGTTCCGAAACGGTTTTGGTAGTAATTTTGAGTTTGGATTCCGGCATTCGGCACAAAATCCAATCCGGGTGTGGGGTCGGGATAGGGGAGGAATTTTTTGGTTTCGCGGCCGTATGCATCATATTCGTGATGCAGGACGATGTTGTGTCCCGAGGCGCTCATGCTTTGTTGGATTTCCTGTTCGGGGCGTCCCAAGCCGTCGTAGTATTTGACGGTAACGAAGGCTTGGTTTACGGATGGCGAAGCAATGGGTTGCGTGGTGGGGACGCGATAGATTTTTTCCTTGATCCAGTTGTGGTCGGGGGATTGGGCGTGCAGGAAAATCGAAAGAAAAACAAACGAAATGATAGCTGTGGTTTTCATACTCGTTTATTCTGTGATTATGTTAGTTTTTGATGATTTTAATGCTGTTTTCCATGTCGTCGGCAGTGACTTTTACGATGTAGATTCCGGGCCGGAGTCCTGTCGTTTTCAGGGGGATGATGCGTTGGCGCCGGATGTTGAATTCATCCAAAATATGTCCGTCCAAATCGCTCAGGATGAGGTGTCCTTTTTGGTATTTTCGTCCGATGACGATGCGTGTGTAATCTCCCGCCGGGTTGGGTACGGCTTCCAAGGGCAGGGGTTTGCGCAGCGGTTTTTCCGGGTCGGCAATTTTCATAATCAGGAAGTCGGCATCGGCCGTAGGGCTGTTCCACGGTTTGGTGGTGCCCGTCAGGACGTATCCGCCGTCGCGTAGGGCTATTATGCGTTGCAACACATCCTTGCCCGGCGTTCCGAAGAACTTTTCCCAACGTTTTTTTCCCTCGGCACCGGTTTTGAGGAGCCAAAAGTCGTCGTTACCTTTACCGCCGGGTGTTTTGATTTTTTTCAACGGGCTGCCGGTTCGTGTGGCATATCCGCCCAGAATGAGGCTTCCGTCGTCGTTGACCAGGATGTCTTGTAATATGTCTTTGTGCGAGCGGTCGAAAGTCTTTTTCCAAAGCAGGTTTCCCCGTTCATCCCATTTGACCAATGCCATGTCGGTTTGGGATTTGCCTTGGTTTTCTTTGGTTACAAACCCTCCGGCGAGTATTCGGCCGTCTTTGGATACGGCCAAGGCGTAGAGTTCATCGTTTCCTTCGCCTCCGAATTGCCGTTGCCACAGTATGTTGCCTCCGGGTGACAGTGCGATGATCCACCAATCGTTGGCGCCTTGGGTATCATACGTTTTGTTGTCTCCGGCCTGTGAATTGGAATAACCGGCAAGGATGATTTGTCCGCCGGGCAGTTCCACCAATCCGGTGAGTATATCGGCCTGCTTGCCACCCAGGGTTTTTTCCCATTGTAGCCGGTAATTCGCATCTAATTTGATGATCCAATAATCGGCATTGCCGTAGGAGGGGCTGTGTTTGAGTATAACGCCGGGCATACGTGCCAGGCTGTCGGCACTTTGAATGCTGTCGGAATAGCTTACGGCACCAATCAGGTATCCGCCGTCGCGAGTGCGTAGCACCTTGACGGGATAATCGTTGGCTGCGCCGCCCAATACGAGTTGCTTGGTTTCCTTGCCGGTGATGTCTATTTGTATGAGCCAAATGTCGTCTTGGCCGATGTGCGGCACTTTTTTGTATTTTCCTTGTCCGCTACTGCTGGATGCCGCCAGCATATAGCCGCCGTCTTGTGTGTTGGCAATGCAGCGGAAGATGTCATTTCCTTTGCCGCCCCATACGCGCGTCCATTCTTTGCGGCCGTCTTCGTCGATTTTGGTTACAAAGGCATCGAACATGCCCAAATGTTCCGGCACGTCACCCGAAGCGGAAAAACTGCCGCCCACCATCAGGAATCCGTAGTCCAGGGTATATAATCCGTCGTAGAGGTATTCGGCGTGTTTGCCGCCCGTTTGGGTTTGCCATATTTTTTGCTGGGCGGGGAGCGGGGTCGTCATTAGCAAGAGAATCCAAAATATTTTTTTCATAGCGAGATTTTTACGGATTTATTGGTCTTTGTAATGATATTCGTATTCTTTGATGATGTTTCCGTTGCTGTCTTTGATGAATTTGAGGCGGTTGAAGGCGTCGTATTCGTAGTAGAAAATGTCTCCTTTTTCATCTACCGAAATGCTCAATCCTACCAAGGGTTTATGAACATATAGTTCAATCGATAGTCCCTTATGGTTTGTTATGAGGATGTCGCGTAATTGTAAAAGTAAGTTTAACACCTCGTTGTTTGAAACGGTTTCCCAATTTAAACGGTTTATTTGATTTATAATTCCGGCGGGTAATTGTTCGTAGGAAATTCCTTTAATTTTTGCAACGGGCAAGCTTTGTTTATATCCCCATATATATACCAAAGGAGTGCCGTTTCCCAATTTCATTTCAAGAGGATTGCCTTTAGCGTCGTACCGGGTAAATCTTGCTCTGACTTCCAAGGGATTATTTCCTTTGGAAAGTTCGATTCGTTCTGGAACTACAATTTGATTGAATGGTAAGTAAGGAGGAGAAATGTTTTGAAAAAAGTTTTTCTTTGTGGAAAGCAACCTATTGTCCACAAATGTTTTGCTGACTATTGGGGTACTAATTTTATGTTGACGTAACATTACACAAATTGGGTCGTTTTCATTGCCCGGTGTCCTGCAATAATTAATGTTATTAGGCGAATGAATATATTCCGTTTCGGTTATGCGGGTTGTGGGATCGTGTAGTATTTCTTTTTCGATTCTCGACGGCAAACCGGCCGAACCGTTATCATAATAATAACGTTCTATGGTTTCGATATTACCATTTGAAAAATATTCAACTGTACGCTTTTCTTTAATATTAAACCAGTATGAACCTGTAGAATATATTCCTATTTCTTTATGAAATGATACAGGATCATTTGCGCAACTTCTCGCTCTGATTTTTTGTCTGTGTAAGTAATTATATGTAACATGTGATTTTAACGTATCTAAAAAATAAGAATATGATTTTTTTTGAAGTATATTTAAGTTAGAATCGAAAACCCGCTCTTGCAATAAGGTGCCGGCATTCCAATCGTTATTTGTAGAAGTTCTTGTTCCAAATTCAAACAATGGAAAAATATTACGCTTTATAAACCTTTTTTCCACGCCTCCTTGTTCAAAATGATCTCCTCCGTAACTTATGGTTACATATTCGTAATTTTGTCTATCGATGGTATATTTGGTATCCGTTAGTCCTGAAAGATATACATCTGTGTAAGCCACGTCAACGGAACAAACAGTGCCGGGACAAGTCAAATACTGCACACTTGTGTTTTCAAGTAGTAAAGGTATGGGCCTTACCAAATTAATGGATTGAGACCGGTTAATATTTGGCAAGTCGGTATAATAGTATCGTTTTACACGTGGCGAGGTGTCGGAAGAATTTTTATAAGTATAAATACGCTTGATGCGTAGCGGTACCTTTTCATATTCAAATTCATCGATGCCGCCGGTGGGATAAATGATTTTCCGAAGCGCACCTTTCACCGCATAATTAAAATCACTGCTGCGATCAACAATCCTGTCGGGAAAAAAATTTTCCAACCCCGGAATTAAACCGTTGTTATCTAATTTCCCGTTGTAATATCCGTAAACATCAACGGCGTAAAATCCATGGGTTGGTATCGGGAATCCTTGCATGTCATAATACTCGAAACGGTAGGCATTGTCGCCGAAATTAACTTCCGTTAGAAATCTGTTGTCATAATATGAAAACGTGATTTCTTTAACCAATGTCCCTTGAAAATTATAAACTTTCATTAAGCTCAGTTTCCCGGCATTGTTATAAATAAATCTTATGCTATCACCGCGAGAGGACGTAATTCTTTTGACTCTTAGATAGAAATCTTGTTCTACTTCAATATTTTCTCTGGGTATAAACCGATTCCATATTACTCGCTTCAATTGGTATTCACAAACATCGGATGATGGATTTATTCCGACTTTTTCTTTTATTTCCGAACGTGAAAAGCCTTCAATACTATTATAAACTTGATGAAGCTGAGGATTTACAATGACAGTATCGTAATCAAAAATTAAAAAATTTCCTTTAGTGTCTCTAACTTCTCTCAAGTAAAATTCTCGAGGATATATGCGAAATCCTATAATTTTATAATTTCCAAAGCCAGTATAACCGGTACCTCCAAATGTAAATTTTGTCCCGATTTCATCGAATAAAGTAATTTCTCCAATCGTATCATTCAAATTATTGTAATTAATTTTTAAAGTTCTATTTTGCTTCACTAACCGTGCTTGAAAATTTTCATCCAGAAAAAAATTTCCCGTAAAGCCGAACGATTTACACCTGAATAGATCCACTTCGGAATCATTTCCTACCAGCGTTATATTCCTCACGATTTCTTCGTAAGTTGCCGAATCGGAAATAGCGGAATGATACCAATTCGCATCATAATGTATGGCTTGACCCGGAGTTAATTCATCCGGCATATCATTTAACTCTCTTACAATCAGTCCTCCCGCTTCCAATTGCCAATTATACCCTGTTAGGCCGGAAGGCTGACCTACTTTTATTCCGTTTCCTTGGTAAGTCAAAGTAATAGGCAATGTTATTTCACCTATGCTTAACGTAAATAAATTTATACCCGGCATAATCAAACCCGAAGATTCATTGACGGGAACATCCGTATGTTTTGTAAATTCAAATGCGATGGGGTTAGGAGGCGTATGATTGGGTAAAAAATCTTCAAATGATGAAATTCCGTTCCCTCCGCCACCCGGCGGAACATCCCTCGATGATGTATTCTGATTGGAACCGGTATTTTGAGCTTTTGATGAAAAAACAACGAATAAGCTAAAAGGCCAAAATACGTACTAACTTTATCATTTTTTTTACAAAAATAACTATTTTTATGTATATTTTGACTTGAACAACACATTGAATTTTCAACAAAATTTTAATATTTTGTGTTTATATCCCTGCTTTTGTCAAAAAATTTAACGTCTGGGGAATTAATGAATTCCCTGTCTTCTTCCAATTTTAACAAATCAAAAAGCTAACCAATAGCTTAGCAACCGATTGTATTTCGGGCAAATTCTGCACTTTTTCCACCAAACCAACAAAAAGTGCTTTATCGACAGGCATTTATAAAGAAAAATAAATAAAAAACCGCGGTTATTTTGTTAAAATCGGAGCATTACTCCCGCTTGTCTTCTTCCTTCGTATTTTCCTTTTGACTGCGTATTTTGGTGTATTCCAAAACGTATTCACTAAAATAACGCCATTTGGCCTTATCGGCGGGATATTTTTTGATGAACTCCTTACAATCTCCGAATAATTTGACATAATCTTTTTTGAAATCTTTCTTTCTAATGTAATAGATTTTATCTCCTTTTTTTACATAATAAGATTTTTCAAGGCCTCCCGCCACGGTCATCATCCCGAATTGAACGCTGGCGGTTTTATGGGCGTGCGGATCACCGTACACTTCCAAATAACGGTCAAATCCGGGATTTAGCAATTGAACCAAATAATATTTCGGGGACTTTTTGTTTTTTAACGATATCTTCAAACCGCGCAGCAATACCGCCCCATTTTTCAGCATACTGTATTGGGTATCTTTTCGTTGGATTTTATAATAATTGGTTACAAGATCCAAAGTTTTCATCGCTTTATCAAAACCATGCGGATAAGCATACATTTCTTTTATTTTACTAGCGGGAAACTCCAATACCTTGCCGGATTTTTTTTCCTTTAAAAATACGGTTTGAATAATCAATCCTTTTCTTTTCAATTTCTTTAAAGTTCCTTCCACCTTCGTGCCGTCGTTTAATATTAATAATACCGGCTTTTTCCTCGAGAAGGTTACGTAATTGCTTTGAAACAAATCTTTTCCCGCTCCCGTCATTTTCTGAGCCGATGCACTGTAATACAGCAAAAATAAAATGGAAGTAATAAATAATTTTTTCATATAATTTTTTTCCAAAAATAAAAAAAATTTATTTTAGTCACACTTTAAAACTTTACTTTAATCCCGGTTTAATATTTTCGCTAAAGAATTTTTTCGCAATATCTATTACCAACCCCAAATAACAGGGGGCAAAAAACACTTTTTTTTGAGTTCTTTTTTAATTTTTTTTGAATTAGTTTAAAATTGGTGGCTTGCACGGTGATTTTGGCAATAAATTTTTTTCCCGGCTTGTTTGTCGTGTATTTTCCCCGAATATGCAAAAATTTTCTCCGTCCTTTCTTTTCCGGGCAAGCTTGCAAAAAATCAACGTTTTACTTCGTATTTTCAGTAGAAGAAAGAGTTTTTAATGAAGTCCTCATCATCTATAATGAACATAAAAAAAAAGAGCTGTCCGTAAACCTTCAGACAGCTCTTTTTTGGGAATAGGCGCATTTTATTTCTTCTCTTTATATCCTTCAGGAAACTGGATGGCCAATACGCGGTTTTTCGGCTTGGCTAAATATTTTTTTGCAACTTCCTGAATATCTGATGTTTTCATTCTTTTTACTTCGGTTTCATATTCAAATATACGGCCGGGATCCAGGTTCAAATAATCCGTATCGGACAAATAATCCGTCCAAAAGCTATTGGTTTGTTTGTCTTCTTCAAACTTCACCAGCCAGCTTTTTTTGATTTTATCCAAATCTTCTTGCGTAGGGCCGTTATCGATAATTTTTTGCAGTTCTTCCATGGAATGAGCGGCCAATGTACGCGCATTATCCGGTCCGCAGGGAAAGGTAATACTGAAACCGAAAGTTTCGTGTGGTAATTTATTCATTCTTCCGCTTGCACGAATTCCGTAAACGCCGCTCTCCGCCTCACGAATGCGTTCAATCAATTTATTGGTCATGATTTCACCTAAGGCTTTCAAATACATCTTTTCGCGCGGTGAATATTTCGTGGAGCCGTAGTAGTTGATAATCACCATACTTTTGGGATCTTTTCCGGCATGGAAAATAAATTCATTGATACCTTTACGTTTATAATCCGGATAAGTTTTAAACTTGGACGGCAATTTTGAGGAAGGCAACGAAGCGATATACGTTTTGATATAATTTTCCAATTGAGCTTCGTCGAAGTTTCCTACGATATAATAAAAGAATCCTCCGGCACCGTCAAACAGCTCGCGGAATTTGTCATATGCCAGTGAATAATCCTGAATGTCGGCGATTTCTTTGGTGGGCAATGGAGGAATATAACGCGGATCTTTTCCGTTTAAATATTCATTGTAGGCCATGATAAATTTCATTTGCGGCGAATTGGCAAAATTCATCATGAAAAGAACATTGCGATTAAACCAACTTCCGAAGGCTTTTTCGTCTTTATTCGGTTTTGTAAAATACAGATATTGCAATTGCATCCAAGTTTCCAAATCCTTCGGGCGTGTTTCTCCTTGAAATCCTTGGCTCGTATTATCGACAAAGAAATGAATATCGGCTTTTTTTCCGGTCAAAACTTTCTTCAATTCGCTATTGCTCAATCCGTTAACTCCGGTTTCGGGCACGCCTCGAATGGCCAAAACCGTTTTCTTCAATTCTTCATTCGAAAAAACGGAATTGCCACCGAATTTAAAAGCCAAAATCCGCACTTCGTCTTCTTTGAAATCGGTTTTTTTTGCGGTGACTATGGCGCCGTTATCCAAATAATAGGTTTTGGTTCCCAAAGCTTCGTTTGTTTCGGTGCGAATGATTTTTCCCGGCTGTGGTTTTGCCTTCATTAAGGCCAAAGCGGCTTTTTCTTCTTTTTGTTGCGCTACTTTCTCGGCATCAATACGGTCGATTATTTGTTTGACTTCCGTTTCTTTTACGGGCGGGTTGTCCGCTTCGCCTTTGCCCGTGATAATCACCACCCGATTGTCGTCATGGATAAATTCTTTGGATAGCGCATTGACATCGCTTAGTTTGATTTGAGGCAGGAAATATTTATACATATCATATTCCCATTGCACGGAAGGAATGGGTTCGCCTTTGGTAAAATGATTGATATATTGCCAGACTAAATTTCTCGATTCGGTGGTATTACGGTTATTGTATGCTTCCTCAACATTGGCAAGCATTTGTTTTTTGGCGCGCTCCAATTCCTGTTGTGTAAAGCCGAATTCCTTAATTTTCTTATGTTCACGCAAAATGGTTTCCAGAGCTTGTGTTAATTGATCCGTATTCTGTGTCAGGGCTGTAGTGGAAAAGACTTCTTTCGTTACTCCGATAAACAAACCGTGATCCACAAATGCAAAGGAAAACGGTGGGTTGTCGCTTTCTTTAATTTCGTCCAATCGGTTTTGCAACATGGTGGAAAACAAGCGTGTTTTGAGATAATTCACGTAATCCTCCACCGTTTCGTCTTTCTTATAATCGTCCCTGTCCTTATAAATCACCTGAACTGTATTTATGTTAGCTTCGGGATCGGCGGCGGTGGCGATTAAAGTTTCCTTATGATTGGGCACAGGGTAATATGGGCGCTTGCGCGGATTTTCCGCAGCGGGAATATCGGAGAACATTTTTTTGATTTTTCGCTCCACTTCGTCCGGATCGATATCGCCCACAACGAAAATCGCTTCCAAATCGGGGCGATACCAATCTTTATGAAAGCGTTTCAGAGCGGAATAGGGGAAAGTTTCCAAAATTTCTTTTTTTCCGATAGGCAATCGTTTGGCATATTTCGAATCTTTTAAAGCCACGGGGAGCCATTTTTGCATCATTCGCTTCGAAGCTCCCAATCGCATACGCAATTCTTCCAACACCACGCCGCGTTCTTTGTCGATTTCTTCGGGGGTGAGATTGGCAAAATAGGCCCAGTCGTGAATCACCAAAAGACCTTTATCCAAATTTTCCGGTTTGTCCAAGGGAATAGGCAGCATATAAACGGTTCGGTCGAATGAAGTGAATGCGTTTAAATCGGCACCGAACCGGACACCCATTTTTTGAAGAAAATCCACCAATTCGTTCTTGGGAAAATGCTTCAATCCGTTGAAATTCATATGTTCCATAAAATGTGCCAAACCTTGCTGATCGTCATCTTCCAAAATCGATCCCACTTTCAATGCCAAACGTAATTCCACTTTGTTTGCGGGCTTTTTATTTTTCCTAATGTAATAGGTCATGCCGTTTGGTAATTTCCCGATTTTCACTTGATCGTCTACGGGAATATAATCCTTCCCTGGACGCTGAACCGGAGACTTCGTTTCCTGAACGGTTTCTGTCGTTTCTACAACGGTTTTCCGTTTCGATTTACATTGGGTCATAAACATTGCAATTGATAGCATTAAAAAAGAATAAGCGAATAATTTTTTCATATATCGAATTTTTAAAAATTTTCACTGTGAAATATAACGATTTTTTGCAAAACATATTTCCCGGTTAATCCCATTTAATTGCTCTCACGGGACTGATACGGGTAATTATCGCCACAGGCAACAACATTAAGATCAAAACGGATACCAAAACCAACAAATTCAATTCCAACCAATGCGTCCATGTTAAAAAAAGCGGGGCGATTTTTACGTAATAAATTTCGGGGTTTAATCGAATAAATCCGAAGCGATTTTGTAAATAAACGATAGCCAAGCCCAAAATATTCCCGAAAAACAGCCCGGAAACAATCAAATAGGCTGCTTTTAAGAGGAAAATCTTGCGCAGCGAATTGTCTTGGGCGCCCAAGGTTTTCATAATACCTATGAATCGTGTTCGTTCCATAATCATTACCAGCACCACCGTAGCCATGTTTAATGCCGAGACAAAAATTAAAATGACAATAATAATTATGATATTAAAATCAAACATATCCAACCAATCGAATAAATAAGGATTGAGATCCTTCAAACTCATGGCGATTAATTCGGGATCCAACGCTTCGTTTAAGCGGTCGACCGTATTTTGCACTTGATTGAAATCCGGGGTCATTATTTCAAAACCACCGGTCAATGTATCGTTCCAGCCGTAAAGTTTTCGAACCCGGCGCAAATCGCCGATAACATAATTCCTGTCGTAATCTTCAAATCCCGTCTCATAAATTCCCGCCACAAAAAAGCGCCTCACCAGCGGATGCGAAGCATTTCGGCGAATAAAATAAGCCAAAACCTTATCACCGGTTTTCAGCTTCAGCCGGTTAGCCAGCCATTGAGAAATCAGGATGCTGTCCGCTGATTTGCCTCGCCCGAAAGCGGGGATTTTCCCGGTTTTCAAATAAGGTTTAAACAATCTCCAGTCATAAGCCGAATCAACTCCTTTTAAAATAATACCTTCAAAATCATCACCCTTTTTCAACAAACCTCCTATGGTGGCGAAAGGAGCAATATGCCGAACCCCTTCCACATACCAGTTTTTATATCCGTTACCGGGAATGCGAACCGGTTCCAAGGTTAATTGCGAATGATTGTTATTGTATGGCAAAATCAATGCGTGCCCCGAAAATGCCGCTACCTTTTCCTTAATTTTACGTTGCAAACCTTTCCCCGCCGCCACCGATAGCAACATCACCAAAATACTCAACGCGATGGAACCTATGGCAATTTTTACAATCGGGCCGGAAAGCTTATCTTTGTTTCCGTGAGCTTTAATCAATCGTTTGGCAATGAAAAATTCGTATTGCAAGGTGTCCGTTTTTCCGTTTCTCAAAATTACGATTTTCTTGTGGATTGTTTCCTTCATTTTCCATGCATGCAGTAGTACGAAAAAACAATCGGCGAAATCTGGCCGGCCATTCATCGAAGCACGGGATACGGTGATCCTTCCGGGCATTTTTCAAACCGAAAAATATTTCCCGCTTTTGCGGAATAAGTCCGTCGCCATTGTTGCCAATCAAACTTCGCGCAACGATACGGTTCACTTGGTGGATTTATTGCTGAAAAACGGCTTTGAGGTGGTGAAAGTTTTTGCCCCCGAACACGGTTTTCGCGGACGCCACGATGCCGGCGAAAAAGTGGAAAACGTGCGCGATCCGAAAACCGGCCTGCCGATAATTTCCCTCTACGGCAAACACAAGAAACCCACCCCTGCTGACCTAAAAGACGTGGAAGTTATTCTGTTTGACATTCAAGACGTTGGCGTGCGGTTCTATACTTATCTTTCCACCTTGCATTACGTTATGGAAGCCGCCGCCGAAAACCATATTCCCGTTATCGTCCTTGATCGCCCCAATCCTCACATCGCCGAAGTGGACGGTCCTGTAATGAAACCCGAGTATTATTCGTTTGTGGGCATGCACCCCGTTCCTATCCTCTATGGGATGACCATCGGCGAATATGCCCGCATGATCAACGGCGAAGGCTGGCTCAAAAACCGAATCCGGGCGGATTTGACCGTTATTCCCGTTAAAAACTATACACGCCGAAGCACCTACGTTTTGCCCGTTAAACCATCGCCCAATTTACCCAACCGTCAAGCGGTTATGTTGTATCCGTCGCTTTGCTTGTTCGAACCCACGGATATCAGTATAGGCCGCGGCACCGATTGGCCTTTTCAACTTTACGGTTCGCCCGAACTCTGTCCGTCGGATTTCAGTTTTACGCCCCGGCCCGATGCCGGCGCCAAATATCCCAAACATCAAGGTGAAAAATGTTGCGGGAACGACCTGAGAAATATCCAACCGCCACACGGAATTTATTTGGGTTGGATTATAGAAGCCTATGCCAAATATAAAAACAAAGAAAAATTTTTCCGCAAAGGATTTGAACGTATCGCCGGAACAGTCGAACTACGCAAACAAATTCAAGCCGGATTATCCGCCGGCGAAATCAAAAAAACCTGGCAAAAAGACTTGCAACAATTCATGAAAATCAGGGAAAAATATTTGATTTACGAAGAATAAAAAAATCTTCCCATGCAAAAAAAAATCCTTATCATCAACGGTCCCAACCTTAATTGGCTCGGCAAAAGAAATCCCGGAATCTACGGCAGCGAAACCTTTGACCGGATCCTTGAATGTTTACGGCAAACCTTTCGTGACATTCGCATCGATTATTTTCAATCGAATCACGAAGGCGATCTCATAGACCGTCTGCAAGAAGCGGAATTCCAAAATTATACAGGCATTGTTTTTAATCCGGCGGCCTACACACACACTTCCATTGCCTTGCGCGACACGGTGGAAGCCATGGATACACCCGTTGCCGAAGTACATATTTCGAACATATATAAGCGGGAAAAATTCCGTCGGATTTCTTACCTCGCAGACGTTGCGGTTTTTTCCGTTATCGGACAAGGAACAGGCGGCTACAAAATAGCCATTGAAAAATTACTTCAAAGCCAATATTAATTCTCCTCCTATTGCTTACTCATGCCTTCGCCCGGTTGATCAAATCTCTTCTTCGTTATATTCACCTTTAAGCTTCAAATAAACCAAGGTTTGTGAGAATAAGATCAACGGATATGCTACAAAAATACCCGCAAAAAACGCCACTATGCCAGCAAGCATTATAACGGCGGCCAAAATAATAAATAAAATCAATTGCAGAACGTGAGGTTGTGTTAACTTCCAGCTATGTTCGATGGCTTCTATGAAATTATCACCGTCCAAAATAAAGTATGCTACAAACATCAAGCGAATAGCCAAATAAAGTAGGGCAACCAAAAAAAGCAAGAATAACATCTTTCCCATCGAAGAGGCAAAACCGAAAATGGATAACGACAAAACACCCAATACGGCAGCAGATAGCATAAGCGAATATAAAACATAATTAAGGATCACCCCGATCGTAACATATTCCGAAAAAATGCCTTCAAAAGATAATTTCTGCCCCCTGAAAACAGCCAAAGAATAACCGATTAAAAATAAAGCCAGAATAAAATTCAATACATTAACCGTTAATTGAGCAAGCATACCTTTGTGACCGGTTAGTGGGATTAGAAACATAATAACGATAAAAACCGCACCGGTAACCAAAATGTGTTTCAAAAAATCTTCTTTTAATTTTTCCCAGGCTTCCCGGATAATGTCAATTGCATAAATTTTTTTCATAATCTGAAATTTTTTGTTTATTGAAAGATATAATTCTTTTTCGAATTTTACATGCAAAATTAAAAAGCACACGCATTCGTTTGGTTTCATTAATTTTGTATCATGTTAGAAGCTAAAAAATCAACCGTTCAACCCGTTTTACTCCCCGTTTTGCAAGAAAAACAAGTGCAATTGTTCGTCAAACGGGAAGATTTATTACACCCCCATATTTCCGGTAATAAATATAGAAAATTATTTTACAATTTGATTGAAGCCCGCAAGCTTGGCCACGACACGTTGCTTACTTTTGGCGGTGCATTCTCCAATCACATTGCCGCAACGGCAGCGGCAGGAAAAGAATTCGGCTTTAAAACCATAGGTGTTATTCGTGGAGAAGAATTCTCCGAAAAACCGGAACTAATCCGCCTGAATCCCACGTTAAGCTTCGCCCAAAACCAAGGAATGCAATTGTTTTTTGTTCCCAGAAAAACCTATCGACAACGCAATACGAAACCATTTCAAACGCAATTAAAACAAAAATTCGGACGATTCTATCCGATTCCCCAAGGAGGCACCAATCTTTTAGGCGTCAAAGGCGCTAAGGAAATTCTTCAAAATACGGACATCAACTATCATTTTATTACCGTTGCCGTGGGAACCGGCGGAACCATGGCGGGATTAATTGAAGCAAGCCGTATCGGGCAAACCGTTCTCGGATTTCCCGCACTCAAAGAAAATTTTCTGCATCACGAAATTAAAAAGTTTACCCCCAAACAAAATGGGCAACTCATTCGTGATTATCATTTCGGAGGCTTTGCCAAAATCAACCGGGAACTGATCGATTTTATCAATGTATTTTATGAACAAACACACATCCCCCTCGACCCGGTTTACACCGGAAAAATGCTTTACGGCGTTTTGGACATGATAAACAAAAATTATTTTCGTCCCGGAACCCGTATTTTGGCTGTCCACACGGGCGGACTCCAAGGAAACGACGGCATGAATTTCCGGTTAAAAAAGAAAAACCTTCCGCCGCTTCAAATTCCTTCTTTCTATTGATTCGGCTTGGATTTTTCTTCGTTTTTATTCGCCGTTCCCTTCTTCTTCGATTGCAATTTCGCTTTCATTAATTTTACCGCCTCTTTATTTTGTTTGGCCCCCGAAAAATCGGGATAAACTTTCAATGCTTCGTCGAAATATTTCATGGCTAAGTCCAAATTATGCAAGTCATACGTCACCAATCCTAATAAATTGTAATATGCCGCCTTCAAAGGAACCTGTTCAAATTGATTGTTTGTTGTCGGGAAACGAACGACCAGGTCCGCCGGAAATTTTTGATCCTTAAACGAGATTAAGGTTGTGTAAGCCTCTTCGATACGTTTTAACAAATATTGATTCCATGCCAGACGATAACCCACAGCGGCATTTCCGGGCATTAATTCGAATAACTTTTCCAAACTCGCAATCGCTTTCTTTTGATCTCCCAATTTCTCATAAGCCGTTGCTTGCATTTCCAAATAACGCTTATTTTCGGGCTGTGTGCTCAATAATTCGTCGATTAACGGTAAAAGCGAAATATATTCTCCCGTTCTGAAATACAATTCCGCCAAAGTGTCCTTGTATGTAGAATGCTCCCCTTCCAGTGCAATCAAATGAAATAGAGCCGTTTTATATGCTCCTATGTCATTGTATGAAGCCGCTTCTTTCAAAATTTTTTTCTCCAATTCGATCATTTTATCCTTGGTCATCTTTTGGGACCAAAGCGTTGAAAAACCTAATACCAAAAAAACGAAAATCACTTTTTTCATAGCTAATAATTTTATTTTGTCCCAAAGATAACTATTTATCGGTAGATAAACTGCCGGTTTCCGCGATTTCTTCGAATAACGAACAGTGAATGAAATTTTGATTAAAAACAAAAGGAATTATTTCAAAACAGTTATTTGAAATAGGTATATCAGTTGGTTTCATTATGGAATTTTTACCGATTTTGATATTTTAATTAAAAAACTTATTTTTATCCCCCGGTAATAAAAATCAAAATTTATGGACTTTACACTAAGCGAAGAACATATCATGATACGTGACGCCGCTCGAGATTTTGCCCGGGCGGAACTACTTCCCGATGTAATCGAACGCGATATTCATGCCAAATTTCCCGCTCGCCAAATAAAATTGATGGGCGAGATGGGCTTTATGGGCATGATGGTTTCGCCCGAATACGGCGGTAGCGGAATGGATACGCTGGCATACGTTTTAGCTATGGAAGAAATCGCCAAAGTGGATGCGTCCGCCGCCGTGATTATGAGTGTGAACAATTCTTTGGTTACATGGGGATTGGAAAAATTCGGCGCCGAAGAACAAAAACAAAAATATCTTGTGCCTCTTGCAACCGGTGAAAAATTGGGCGCTTTCGCATTGAGTGAACCCGAAGCCGGAAGTGATGCCACCCACCAAAGGACAACCGCTATCGATAAAGGTGATTATTATTTGCTCAATGGCGTTAAAAATTGGATTACCAATGCCGGCCATGCCGATATTTTCCTCGTGATCGCCCAAACCCATCCCGAAAAAGGACACCACGGTATTAATGCTTTTATTGTGGAAAAAGGATGGGAAGGATTCGAAATAGGTCCCAAGGAAGATAAAATGGGAATACGAAGTTCCGATACTCATTCATTGATTTTTCAAGATGTAAAAGTACCTAAAGAAAACCGCATCGGAGAAGACGGTTTCGGATTTAAGTTTGCCATGAAAACCCTCGCCGGAGGACGTATCGGAATTGCCGCACAAGCACTGGGTATTGCACAAGGTTCCTTTGAGCGGGCGCTTCAATATGCCAAAGAACGCGAAGCCTTCGGTAAACCCATTATTCACCACCAAGCCATTGCCTTCAAACTGGCCGATATGAAAACCCGCATTGATGCCGCTCGCCATTTGGTATGGAAAGCCGCTTGGGACAAAGATCAAGGCAATGACTACAACCTCAGCAGTGCCATGGCTAAATATTATGCCGCCGAAACGGCCATGTGGGTAACCACCGAAGCCGTGCAAATCCACGGAGGTTACGGTTATGTGCGCGAATACCATGTAGAACGCATGATGCGTGACGCTAAAATTACACAGATATATGAAGGAACCTCCGAAATACAACAAATCGTCATAGCTCGCGCAATAGCCAAAGAAAAAATTCGATAACCTTTGTCTTGCGGTGCGCTTGTAAGCCGGGGTTTCCGCTAAACCGTTTAATCGTGTAGCGAAGCCCCGTCCCGCCCGTGAATTTCCTTGAAGTGTGAAGAACGAAACCGGAAAATCCGGTGCGGGATGGAATCGTTAAACCGTTGAACCGATTAATGACTTCGCCGCACTTTAACCTTTTTTCTTTTTCCTTCGAACGTTTATATCAATATTCTTCCTCTACGGGTTTTAATTCGAATTCTTCCAAGAACTTGGTAGTGTAATCACCCGAACGAAAACGCGGATCCTCCATTAATTGGCGGTGAAAAGGAATTGTGGTTTTTACGCCTTCAATCACAAATTCATCCAATGCCCGTTTCATTTTGGCTATAGCTTCTTCCCGTGTTTGAGCCGTCACGATTAGCTTGGCGATCATCGAGTCATAATAAGGCGAAATCGTATAACCGGCATAGGCATGCGTATCAATCCTGACGCCATGTCCGCCCGGTGCATGAAACGAAGTGATCTTTCCCGGCGAAGGACGAAAGTCGTTAAAAGGATCTTCGGCATTGATACGGCATTCGATGGAATGCAATTTGGGGTAATAGTTTTTTCCGGTGATAGGGATTCCGGCTGCCACCTTGATTTGTTCGCGTATCAAATCGTAATCAATCACTTGTTCGGTAATGGGGTGTTCCACTTGAATACGCGTGTTCATTTCCATAAAGTAGAAATTTCGGTCCGCATCCACCAAAAATTCCACTGTTCCCACTCCTTCGTAATTGATGGCTTCAGCCGCTTTAACGGCCGCTTGCCCCATATGTTCGCGCAATTCTTCGGTCATAAAAGGCGACGGCGTTTCTTCTAGCAATTTTTGATGGCGTCGTTGAATGGAACAATCCCGTTCGGATAAATGTGCCGCTTTCCCGAATTGATCGCCGATAATTTGAATTTCGATATGCCGGGGATTCACAATTAGTTTTTCCATATACATTCCGTCGTTCCCGAATGCCGCTTTAGCTTCTTGACGGGCTGTTTCCCAAGCTTTTTTCAGTTCTTTTTTCGACCAAATAGCGCGCATTCCTTTTCCGCCTCCTCCGGCAGTTGCTTTCAGCATTACGGGATAGCCGATTTCATCGGCTAATTTCTCGGCTTCTTCATAAGATTCAAGAATACCGTCGGAGCCGGGAACCACGGGAACGCCAGCGGCTTTCATCGTGGCTTTTGCCGTAGCCTTATCTCCCATTTTATCTATCATCTCAGGCAGGGGGCCGATAAATTTGATGCCGTGATCCAAACAAATTTTGGCAAATTTGGAGTTTTCGGCCAAAAAACCGTATCCAGGGTGTATGGCATCGGCGTTGGTAATTTCTGCTGCGGCAATGATATGCGGTATGTTTAAATATGATTCGTTGCTCGGTGCCGGCCCGATACAAACCGCTTCATCAGCAAAACGCACGTGTAGGTCGTTGGCATCGGCTTTGGAATATACCGCTACGGTTTTGATGCCCATTTCCTTGGCGGTGCGAATGATACGCAAAGCAATCTCACCGCGATTGGCTATGAGTATTTTCTTAAACATAGGCATTACAAATTACATGGGTTCTACCAAGAACAAAGGTTGATCATATTCCACCGGCGTAGCATCTTCCACTAAAACTTTGACGATTTTTCCGCTTACTTCCGATTCAATTTCATTAAACAATTTCATTGCTTCAATCAAACATACCGTATCACCCGGTTTTACAATATCGCCCACTTCAACAAACGGTGGTTTATCCGGTGCCGGACGACGATAAAATGTGCCGATGATTGGTGCTTTTATTTCCACGTATTTGGAAGTATCTTGCTTGGCTTCTTGCTTAGGTTCGGTGGATGGGGCTTGCGCTTGAACCGGTTGAGGAGCCGCCACAGGCGGAACAACAGCAGCGGGTAATTCGGATTGTGCTACCGTTGTTATTTTTACATCAGGCGTATTTTTTATGATTATTTTGAATTCTCCTGTCTCTAACTTTACTTCGCTAACGCCCGATTTGGAAACGAATTTTATCAAATTTTGAATTTCTTTCAAGTCCATATATCCTGTTTTTTGGGTGTTTCAACTGGCAAGGTAAAAAAAAAATCGCAATTTAAATATGAGAAACGGCTTATTGATTGCGGTATAATGTATTGAAAATATCCGGTTATGATTTGTTCCGTCCGTATCTTTTTGATTTCCACCTTTCGAATGATTTGTCGTTTTTTCGCAATGTGTAGCGAACCAACAAATATCTTCACCCTAAACCGCAATGGGTTTCTCGGGATAAATGCATTATAAAACAAAAAAGTTCAAATATAAAAATTCTTGCTCCGTGTAGTTACGGAACAAAACCGGGTATTGCCGCTTTGTTTTTATTACTCCTGTCCTGCTTCGGGATCGTAGAGCACTTTACCGCGGTAATACAATTTGCCTTCATGCCAATGTGCACGGTGATACAAATGTGCTTCACCGGTTGTAGCGTCTATGGCGATTTGAGGTAACCGCAATTTGTAATGGGTTCTGCGCTTATTTCTGCGCGCCCTGGATTGTCGTTTCTTAGGATGTGCCATCGTTATATATTTTTATCGTTATCCAATAGTTTTTTTAATGCTTCCCATCGCGGGTCGATGAAAGTTTTATCATCGTTTTCCGGCTCTTGACGATTCGTATCCGGTGAAACATGCTTCATCGGAATACTCAATACGACCATTTCATAAATCGCTTGCGCTAAATTGTAAAACGGAGTTTGATACGGCAAAATAATCAATTCGTCGTTGTCATCATTATATTCCTCGCCGAATTTCAATACAAATGACAACTCACCGTCCACCTGTTGCATATAAGGCAAGCCGGTTAAATCGTCGGGTAATTCCACTTGCCCCGTTGAACGCAAATGAAAATTGATCAGATGGCCTCTTTTCTCCGCCACTACATTAACGTCAATTTCGGCGTTGTCGAATTCGTCATAATCGAACCGGTCAAAGAACGATTGATCCAAATGGTATTGAAACCGGTGCACTCCGTCTTCCAATGCACTCAATTTAACGTCGTATGTGCGATCCGGCTTTTTCATTTATCTCTTCCGGTCTCTTTTCGAGCATGCAAAGTTACAAATTTTCCCTGAAAAAATTGTCGAGCAGAACTCCTTTTTCAAACATTCATTTCCAATAGTTCCTCCAACACTTTTCTGTTATCGAGCAAGCGGGGAACTTTGTGTTGGCCGCCTAATTTTCCTTTCTTTTTGAGCCAGTCGTAAAACAGCCCGGGGCGGGCCAGATTTAATTTGAGCGGTTTCAAGGAAATATTGCCGTGACGTTTGGTATCATAGTCGGAATTGATTTGTCGCAAAAATGCATCCAAATCGGCGGCGAAACTTTCGGGATCGGAAGGATTTTGCACGAATTCAATCATCCATTCGTGATAGCCCGGTCCGTTGGCATCGGGAAAAACCGGAGCCACGGTATAATCTATGATTTCAACTCCATGTTTGGCGGCCGCCTTCGCTAAAGCTTTTTCGGCATTGTCTTGTATGACTTCTTCGCCTACTATGTTCAAATAATATTTGGTGCGTCCGGTCAATTGAAAACGGTAGGGACGCATGGAAGTAAAACGAATGGTGTCGCCGATAATATATCGCCACAATCCGGATGAGGAACTGATCACCATGGCATAATTTGCACCGGTTTTCACTTCGGCTAAAGGAATTACTTCCGTGGAATTCAATTCGCGGAAATGTTCCATAGGAATGAATTCATAAAAAATATCATAATCAATCGTGAGGGCAAAATCCGGATTATCCTTTCTGTCCTGCAAGCCGAAGAAGCCTTCGGAAGCGTTATAAATATTCATGTATCGCAAAGGCTTGCCTATCAGGCGCTCGAATTGCTTCTTGTAGGGTTCAAAGCGAATACCTCCGTGAAAAAATACTTCCAAGCGCGGCCATAATTCCAATAAATTTTTCTTGCCCGTGAAATCCAAAATTTGCTTCAATAAAATCAAATACCACGAAGGAATTCCCAAAAAACCTCGAATATCCTGTTGCGAAGCTATCCGAACGATTTTATCCAATTTTTCTTCCCATGCGGGAATGAGCGCGGTTTCTTCGTCGGGAATGGAGCGCATTTCAGCCCAAAACGGCAACAAATCAATCATAATTCCCGACAAATCGCCTACAATACTGCCTTGAGTCGTAGTTTGAACCGAGCCTCCCAATTTAATGACCTTTCCACTGAGTAATTTGCTATCGGGATAATTTTGCAAATAAAGCATCAGCATGTCTTTCCCGCCCCGGAAATGACAATTTTCCAAGATTTCAGGGGTAACGGGAATATATTTATTTCTTGAAGAGGTGGTCCCGCTCGACTTGGCAAAATAGTGCACACTTCCGGGCCAAAGCACGTTTTCCTCGCCTTCCATCATCCGCTCGATATAAGATTGTAAACCCGCATAGTCGGTCAACGGAACGATTCGGCGAAAATCTTCATAAGATTCGACTTGTGTTAATCCCGATTGCCGGCCGTAAACGGTTTGTTTTCCTCTTTCCAATAAATATTGAAATTGCTTATGTTGCAAAACCAACGGATCGCGTTCATATTTTTTCCATTCATTCTGACGTTTTATCAAAAACAATCCGGCCAAACCATTCAATACGGGACTAAACATTTTCTTATCTTTACCGCATAAAAGTAGGGAATTTTTATGAAAATCGAAACCGTGTTAAAAAAAATGGATAGTGAACCTGTCCAACCCGTTCGCTATTTCCTTGATTTGGGAGACGATTTCTTTATTCTCAATTCTGCAATAGGACACAAGATATTAATTCGTCACACGGGTTATCAGTGTAAAGCCTGCGGATCCGACGAACCGGTTTACCGGATGGGATTTTGCCGCAAGTGTTTTTTTGAACATCCCGCTGCCGGCGACTGGATTCTTCATCCCGAAAAAAGTACCGCCCATCTGGGCATCGCCGATCGTGATTTGGTATTCGAACAAAAAATGCAACTCCAACCGCACTTGGTTTATTTGGCCAAAACCTCCGGCGTAAAAGTCGGCGTAACGCGCAAGAGCCAAATGCCTACCCGTTGGATCGACCAGGGCGCCGAAGAAGCGCTCCCTTTCTTGGAAGTTCCCAACCGTTATTCGGCCGGAAAAGCGGAAGTAGCGCTCAAAGCTCATCTTGCCGACAAAACCTCCTGGCGCGAAATGTTAACCCCCAAGTCTCTAAAAATTAATCTCTACGAAGTATTGGAAAAAATTCAACCGCTGATTCCGGCTGAACTCAAAGACTATCTTATAGAAGACCCGGATCTCTTCCGCTTCGAATATCCCGTGGAAAATTATCCCGAACGCTTGCATCAAATCAAATTGAATATGAACCGGTTTGAAGGGCGGCTAACCGGCATCAGAGGACAATACCTGATTTTTGAAAACGGCGGAGTTCTGAATGTTCGTAATCATGAAGGATATATGGTTGAATGGGAAATTTTATAATATGCAAGACATTTTAAAAAAGCACGGTTTTTTTTATTTCATCCACTTATGTATTTAAAATGTATTATGGAATTTTAAGCCCGGTATAAAATCTAAAAAATAAAATGTATTTTTGTCAAAATCCAAGATCCGGACTATGGCCGTAATCGATCACATACGAAATTTTTCCATTATTGCGCATATTGACCACGGCAAAAGCACTTTGGCCGACCGCCTGCTGGAAATGACCGGTGCCGTATCCGATCGTGATATGAAAGCGCAAGTGCTGGACGACATGGAACTGGAAAGAGAGCGCGGAATCACCATCAAAAGTCACGCCGTTCAAATGGACTATGAATTCGAAGGAAAAAAATACAAACTCAATTTGATTGATACTCCCGGGCATGTGGATTTTTCCTACGAAGTTTCCCGGGCCATTGCCGCTTGTGAAGGCGCATTGCTCGTGGTGGACGCTTCGCAAAGCATTCAGGCGCAAACCATTTCCAATCTCTATTTGGCCTTGGAACACGACTTGGAAATCATTCCCATTGTCAATAAAGTGGATTTGCCCGGCGCCAAACCCGAAGAAGTAACCGACGATATAGTGGAATTAATCGGTTGTGATTATGAAGATGTCATTTGGGCTAGTGCCAAAACGGGCGAAGGAGTGGACAAAATCCTGGAAGCCATCGTTAAACGTATCCCGCCCCCGCAAGGCGATCCCCATGCTCCCTTGCAAGCCCTGATTTTCGATTCGGTGTATAACCCCTATCGCGGCATTGAAGTGTATTTCCGTGTGTTTAACGGAAAAATCCGTAAAGGACAACATGTAAAATTTATGGCAACGGGTATCGAATACGATGCCGAAGAAGTGGGTTTCCTCAAGCTCAAACAACAGCCTGCTCTTGAAATCGGAACCGGCGACGTGGGATATCTGATCTCCGGAATTAAAGACGCTCGCGAAGTGAAAGTGGGCGACACCATTACCGATGCCCGAAACCCCACGTCCAAACCCATTGAAGGCTTTGAAGAAGTCAAACCTATGGTATTTGCCGGTCTTTATCCGGTGGACACGGACGATTACGAAGATTTGCGAACGGCTTTGGAAAAATTACAGCTCAACGACGCCAGCTTAACCTTCGAACCCGAATCTTCGGCGGCATTGGGTTTCGGATTTCGTGCAGGATTCCTAGGCATGTTGCACATGGAAATTATCCAAGAACGATTGGAACGGGAATTTGATATGAATGTAATCATTACCGTGCCCAACGTCCCCTATCGTGCCTACACAAGAAAAGACCCCGAACGTGCCGTCGAAATTCACAATCCCTCCGACTTGCCCGATCCGGGGGTGCTGGACCGCGTGGAAGAACCCTACATACGCGCTACCATCATTACCAAAGCCGAATTTGTGGGCAACGTAATGAAACTCGCCATGGACAAACGCGGCGAAATAAAAAACCAGGTTTATTTGACACCCGAACGGGTGGAACTGACCTTTGACATGCCGCTGGCCGAAATAGTCTTTGATTTCTACGACAAACTGAAAACCGTTTCACGCGGCTATGCCTCCTTCGATTATCACCAAATCGGATTTCGACCCTCCAAGCTCGTTAAAGTTGATATTTTGTTGAACGGCCAACCCGTGGACGCTTTGTCTGCCCTAGTGCACAAAGACCGGGCCTATGAAATCGGACGGAGAATGGTAAGCAAATTGCGAGAACTTATTCCCCGGCAGCAATTCGACGTGCCCATTCAGGCCGCCATCGGATCCCGCATTATCGCACGCGAAACCGTAAAAGCATTGCGTAAGGACGTCACCGCCAAATGCTACGGAGGCGATATATCCCGTAAACGAAAACTTTTGGAAAAACAAAAGAAAGGAAAAAAACGCATGCGCCAAGTGGGGAAAGTGCAAATACCTCAATCCGCTTTCATGGCCGTTTTAAAGCTGAAAGATTGATTTTTAAACAATCTTGACAAAGCATTTGGAATTTACGGATATTTGTTTAACTTTGCAAGGAGTGAAGGGGTGAAAACCGCCTTAAAAAAAGCATAATCAAAACTGACATATGTCATATTTACGCGAAGGATATCTTTTTATATTTACGACAACATTAAAGCTAAATACTATATTATTATGAAACACTTGAAATGGTTAGCCCTCACAGTTGTGGGCGTGGCTGTTTTCCTGTTGGGAACACCACGATTGCAAGCCCAGAAGACGGTGGATGGCGTTATGAAAGAACGCGGTCTGACCGAGAAAGACAAGCTCGCCGCGGTTAAAACCTTCATGCCGCGTGGAGGTCGCGACGAGTATTTTGGTATCGTAGGAACGGGTAACTCCGGAACCATGATCGTTTACGGCGTTCCCTCCATGCGTATTTATAAATATGTGGGTGTGTTCTCACCCGAACCTTGGCAAGGTTATGGATATGACGACGAATCGCAATTGTTGTTGAAAAAATCCTCCTTGGATAACCGCATTCCTTGGTACGGTGACATGCGATTCCCCGCATTTTCCGAAACCAACGGAAAATATGACGGTAAATATGCATTCTTTACCGACGGTGCCAACGCACGTATTGCACTTTTGGGTTTGGATGACTTTGAAACCAAACAGGTTTTGTCCAACCCTATCATGAACAACCTCTTCCCTCAAGCAGTGGTAACGCCCAATACCGAATACGTAATCCAAACGGGTCAATATCCGCATCCTTGGGATAACCGCGTTACCGATATGGCTCAGGCCAAAAACGCATTGACTTTCTGGAATGTTCACCGTATCGAAAAAGAAGGTGAACATAAAGGACGTATCATCAAAGAAAAATCCTTTGCAGTAGAATTTCCCGCCTATCAATTGGATTACAACGATGTCGGAAAAGGCGATACCGACGGATTATTCTTCGGATTGGCATTCAAAGACGGCAAATCTTATGTATATGTGATTGACTACAAAAAAGCCGTTGCCGCCGCCAAAAAACAATTCAACGACTTTGACTATGTACCTTTCGACCAAATCAAAGGAGCGGTAAGCTTTATCGAACTGCCCGCCAAGGCCAATACCGTAAAAGCCAGCCCCGACGGAAAATATATCGTAGTGGCTGCCGATAACGTTTTGGTATTGGACGGTGCCAAAGTAAAATCCAATTTGGGCAAAAACTATAAAGCAGCCGATGTAACCCACAAATCCATAGCTATCGGAAAAGGCGTGGTGGACGTAACTTTCGATTACCGCAAAAACATTGCTTACGCATCGGCACACGACGACAGCAAAATCGTTCGTTTCGATTTTGATAAAGGAGTGAAAAAAGATGAAATAAAATTGGACTTCAAACCTTCCTACTTGACCACTCCGCAAGGTTTGTCCGGCGAACCTCATTCCAATTATTTGATTGCCGTTGACAAGGAAGCATACTTGAAAAATCTTCCGAAAACGGGTCCCGTTCGTCCGAGCATTCAACATTTGATCGATATTTCCGCCGACGACGAAATGGTCGACCTCTACACCATGACATTGCCGCAAGCTAATGTTTACGGCAACGTATTGATTTTACGTACCACCATTAAGCCGATTATTCGTTATCCTACCGGAACCAACTCCCGTACGGGTGAACCTTCACCTTTCCGTGCATTCGCCGGTCAGGAAAAAGTGGAACGTAAAGGAAACCGCGTACACGTGTTCGGAACATTGATTCGTTCTCACATCACACCCGAAATCGTGGAAGTGAATGAAGGTGACATTGTAACCTTCCATTTGACCAACCTCGAACGAGCCGAAGACGAAACTCACGGTTTCACTATCGATACATACGGTAAACACGGTTCATTTGAACCCGGTAAAACCGCTTCCTTGACGTTTGTAGCGGATCGTCCGGGCGTATTTCCTTATTACTGTACAGAATTCTGTTCGGCACTCCACCTGGAAATGGAAGGTATTCTGTTGGTTCGTCCTAAGAATAAAAAAGTGGATTTGGGTAGTAAATTCAGCACTTTGCAAACCGGAACCGGTGGCAAAGAAGCTTTGACCAAAGAAGATTTGGCCAAGTATAAGAAAGACTACGAAGAAAAAATCAAAGTTATTAAACAAACTGCCGATGTTATCAACGGTGTGGTTAAATACTTGAAAGAAAACCACTATGAAAAATATCCTTATGTAAAAGCTTTGGTTGAAGATGCCGTAGACCAGCTGAATAAAGGAAAATTTGCCGAAGAAAATTATAAGAAATACGCTAAAGAAGGCAAGTGGAAAGATGCTTTCCTCTGGGCGGAACAATATTGGCAATATCAAGTGAAAGCGGCCGACGTAGGTCTTCGTGCTAAGAAATTGTTAGACGAAAAATTAGGTAAAGAAGAATAATCCAAAATGAAAATCATTATGAGAAACAAACATAAAATCTGGTTCCGTATTCTTCCGGTAACCATAAGCCTTTTGGCTCTTGCTTTCTTCGGCACTAGCTGTGAAAAAGGCAAGAAAGCCGAAGGCGGAAAAGAACAAACCAGCGCGGTGGGTGCTCCCCGCGGTAAAGAATCTTTCCAAGACGTGGTGAAACGTCGCGGGTTGACTGAAGACGACGTTTTGGCAGCCGTCCAAACCTATACACCCGATAACCTGAAAGACGAAGGTGTCGCTGCCAACTCGGGAGGTCAGGAAGGTAACTTGCCTACCTATGTTTTCCCTTCCATGCGTTTGGTGAAGTATACACCCATTAACACCCGCCAACCCTATGCAGGTTTCGGATTTTCGGAAGAAACCTATAAATTATTGAAAGACGGTTTTATTGATGGAGCCGAAATATTGTGGGGTGATACCCACCATCCCGGATTCTCCGAAACCGACGGTGTTTATAACGGTAAATGGTTAGCAATTAACGATAAAGCCAATCCACGTGTTTATATTGTAGATTTGCGCGATTGGTATGTCAAACAAATCGTTCAAAACCCCATTTTCCGTTCCGATCACGGTGGTTGCTTCTTTACACCCAATTCCGAATATATCATGGAAGCCTGCCAATATCCGGCGCCGTTTGACCGTAAATTCCACGAATTGACCGAAGAAAATTTCAAGAAATATTGGCGAGGCGGTTTGACCTACTGGAAATTCGATAATGAAACCGGTAAGGTGGATTTGTCCAAATCCTTCACTTTTGAATTCCCGCCTTATACACAAGACCTTTCGGATGCCGGTAAGGCGATGTCGTATGGATGGGGCTTCACCAACTCCTTCTGTTCGGAAATGTATTTCGGTGGTATTGAAGCCGGACGTCCTCCGTTTGAAGCCGGATGTTCTTCTCGTGACGTGGACTACCTGCACGTGACCAACTGGAAAAAAGCCGAAGAACTCTTCAAAGCCGGTAAAATCGGTAAGAAAGTTATCAACGGAATGCACGTAATTACCATTCCCGAAGCCGTTAAATACGGATTGCTCTACTTGATTCCCGAGCCCAAGTCGCCTCATGGTGTGGATGTGAGTCCTTGCGGTCAATACATCATTGTTGCCGGTAAATTGGATTCGCACGCTTGGGTGTATGACTTCAAGAAAATCCAAAAAGCCATCGAAGAAAAGAACTTTGAAGGCAAAGACGAATTCGGTATTCCCATTATTGCTTTGAAAGCCGCTTTGCATAAATCTGTAGAAGTGGGGCTCGGTCCTCTGCATAACCAATTCGATAGCCGGGACGGCGTGGTTTATACTTCCATTTATGTGGATTCCCGTGTAACCAAATGGGATTATAAGAGTGACGACCCGGAAGGTAAAAAATCGGTTTTGGCGTATGTTCCTTCTCACTATAACATTGGTCACTTGGTATCATATCACGGTGATACTAAGAAACCGCGCGGTAAATACTTAATCGCACTTAACAAACTATCTATTGACCGTTTCAACCCGGTGGGTCCTTTGCATCCTCAAAACCATCAGTTGATTGATATCGCATCGGATCAACCGCGTATTATTTATGACATGCCTTTGCCTATGGGTGAACCGCACTATACGGCTATGATCGGTCGTGATGTATATGAAGCCAATACATTGGATGTTTATCCGGTTGGAACCGACATTACAACCATGAGCAAATCGCCGTATGCCGTGGGTGAAGGTGAAGAAAAGGTCGAAAATAAAGGCAATACGGTTGAAGTATTCGGTTATATTAAAGACGGAAAAGTAGTTCCCGGAGATATTAACGTAAAACAAGGACAAGATGTAATCATTCACTTAACCAACTTGGGACAAACCCCGTTTGATCATTACGTATACGAAATAGCATCCTACGACAAGATGTATCCTTATGCGCCGGGTGAAACGGCAACATTGAAATTCAATGCCGAAAAGGCGGGTGTATATCCGATCTTGTTGGATGCACAAAACAGCCCGAGCAAACGACAATTAGCCGGTTACTTGACGGTGAGCTTCGATCAAGCGGCCGAAGCCAAGCGAGTTCAAGCTTATGCTGACCGTATCAAGTGGGACCAAAAAGTTCAAGCCTTCAAACCTTCGTCCATCGAGCTTAAGAACATGCTTCCGGGTGAGATTGAATTCTTGAACTACGGATGTAATGCTTGTCACAAGTTCGGTGAAGACTTCAACGGTCCTGACCTGCTCATGGTTCACAAACGCCGTAGTAAAGAATGGTTGAAGGATTGGATTCTCCACACCAAAAAACATTACAACGATCCCGATATCAAAGCTTTGGCTCAGAAATTCAAACTCTATATGCCTGATCAACATGTAGATCCGAAAGATGTGGATAAGCTTATCGAATACATGAAAGCTAAGTCCGAGCAATACGTAAAAGAACAATCCGGAAAATAAGCCCGGAGTAGAATGAACGAAAAACCGCTCCGACCCGGAGCGGTTTTTTTTGTAAAAGACATATTGCAAAGGGGTATAATGTATCGGAAATTACACGATATTTGGTAAAAAGGTGCGGTTGTAAAGGAAAATAAATGCGATAAAGCAGTTTATTAAAAAAAAATTTTGATTGGGCTTATTTTCGTATCTTTAAGGACCGATTAATCATTGATATTTATCAGAAAATAAATCATATTTGTAAAAAAATTTTAGTATGAAAAATCAAAATAAAGTATTTGGAATTCTGTATCGTATTTTGGCTCTTATCGGGCTGGGTTTGATTATTGCGACTTATTTTGTTCCCGAATGGTGGGTGGCATTGCAAAGTCACCAATACCCCAAGTCGATGTATCCGAAGGGAATTCGGATTGAATTTCGTTACAATGGCGTTTATAACGGTTGCCAAGGCGTTCGTGAGCGTGAAGAGCTGGCTATGGATGCCGGTGCGGATTGTTTGATCGAGATGAATAAGATCAACCATTTTATCGGTATGTATCCTATCGTTCAAGGGGTAAACGATTGGTTGGAGGTTTCGGAGAATAGATTTACGTTTGAAGATACGCCTACGTTGGAAAAAATGCTCAAATTGAATCCCGGTATCATGAAAAAAGTGGATGACCATACGTTGGAATTAACCAACGATACCATTATGAAGATTCATGCGCCATATCCGCTGTACGCTGCCGATCGCATTCCCGATGCAAAAATTCCTGGCGCATTGAAGACCTTGGATAAAATTATGCGCATTTCTCATTATTTCTTTGTTCTTTTTGCCATTTTAGGGTTGGCGTTTATTTTCGTTGGCAAAAGAAAGCTGACTTGGGCGGCAGTTTTAGCGGCATTAGCTCCGATATATTTTCTGGCTATTTACATTTATTACCTTTGGTGGTATGGTCACCATTTGGGTTTGCACGGAGGCGGTGCGTTTAGTGGTATCAAACCCTTTATGCCAACGGTTTTGGGAGAAGGAAAAGTGGCGCAGTTTACCACCGAATCTTATCCCGATATAGGGTTTTATTTGGGTATTGCAGGAATGATATTAATGTTTATTGCCATTGCATTCAAAACCAAATATGTCGGAAGTTCCCGCAATGAATCGGGTTTTAACAATTAAAATGAAAAAGGTTTTTACATACCTTATATTATTATTTGTATTGCGCATATCCGCCCAGGTGGGCGGATATGCGCCGGGATTAAAAGATAGTGTTCCGGGCGCACCGGAAGGTGCGCCCCGGATGGCTATCCAGCCATTGCTCGATAGTTTGAAACCGGGTGATACATTGAAATTGAAGCCCGGCTTTTATGAAGGGCCGGGGTTTATAACCGTCCCCAACGTGGTTATTGACGGCCAAGGTCATGCGACGGTTTCGGGTATGCATAAGCGTTCGGTTTTGTATATTAAAGCCGAAAATGTAACCGTTAAAAATTTGCATTTGATTGATTCGGGCAATTCGCCCGACAAAATCGATTGCGGGGTGAAAGTGGTGAAATCAAACGGCTTTAAGGTCATAAACAATCGTATGGAAAATACATTATTCGGTGTGGATGTATATTGGTCGGAAGGTGGGGTAATTTGGCATAATGATATAACATCCATAGCTAAAAACACGAAAGGGATGAAGGGCGATGCCATTCGTTTGTGGTGGTCCAAGCATAATATGGTAAAAGAAAATTACTGGCATCAGGTGCGGGATATGGTGGTTTGGTATTCGGAAGATAATGACTTTATCGGAAATTATGGAGATGGGAATCGGTATAGCATTCATTTCATGTACTCCCATAACAACCGGATTTCGTTTAATTATTTTATTAATTCGTCGGTAGGTGTTTTCTTGATGTATAGCGAAGAGACCATTATGAACAATAATGTTATAGAAAATTCGCAAGGTGTAACGGGCATGTGCTTGGGAATGAAAGAAACTTCGTCCAATCAGATTTTGGATAACCGTTTTTTATATTCCGCGCGGGGGATTTATATTGATGTTTCTCCGTTTGTTCCTTGGAAGAAAAATACGATTACGGGAAATGAAATTGCCTTTTGCGGCACGGGTATAGAGTTTTTGAAAGATCAGGAGGGTAATTTGTTCAGTGACAACCTTTTTCATGATAATTTACAACAGATTTATATCCAAGGAGGCGGCACCGCCAACCGTAACAAATGGATTCACAACTATTGGGACGATTATGAAGGATTTGATAAAGACGGTGATAATATAGGTGATTTTCCATATCGATTATACGAGTATCACGCGCGTTTGTGGCGCTTCAATGAGAACGTGAAGTTTTTCTACGGCTCGCCTATTTTGTCCTTGTTGGATTATTTGGAGAAATTGGCACCGTTCTCAAAACCGCAATTTGTTTTGAAGGACAAAAAGCCGATTTTCAACATGGAAAAATATATGAAGGAGAATAAGAAATTTGAAAAATTATATTGATATGTCCACCGGAAAACAACAATTGAACAGGCGTCAATTCCTGAAGGCATCGGCAGCGGCGGTGATTACGTTGTCGGCGGTAGGGAGCTTGGCGTTTTGGTTAAAAGACAAATCGGACGTAAAGGATAAGGGATTTTTGCGTCCGCCGGGAGCCATTCCCGAGGAAGATTTTCTATTTGCCTGTATTAAATGCGGGTTGTGCGTTCAGATTTGCCCGGTTCATGCCGTGAAGTTAGCCGATTGGGATACGGGTTTGTCCTACGGCACACCGTATATCGATCCCAACGTTCAAGCTTGTGATTTTTCATGTGATTCGATACAATGCGCGGAGACTTGTCCCACGTCGGCATTGCATTTTCCGGTGTTTCGCAGTGCCGGCGAAAAGGCGGTGGAAGAATTATATAAGCAATATCCCAATCGCAAATTACCGCCGAATGTAAATCCGTTTGTGGTGCAAATTCATGCCATGAAACGTGCCTACAAATTAGGGGTGGCTAAGGTAAATGTGCAACAATGTTTGGCATACCACGGTCAAGGTTATAAAGGTCCTTTAACCAAGCATAGAGCGAAGATGCGTCCTCCCGGAAAAGGCGACCGGATTTATACGGATGAAATCACCGTAGACAGGAAAATATGCGACCTTTGCGTGGTATATTGTCCGTTGCAAGAGGACGCCATTGTATTGAAAGACCAAGGCGGAGGAAAATTCCTACCCGAAGTTTTGGACGGATGTGTAGGATGCGGTGTATGTCAAATGGTATGCCCTACGGAACCTAAAGCAATTGTGATAGAACCGGAAGAAAACCCTAAAGTTTGAAATTATGGCATTCATATATGATTTTTTACACGGAGATAAAAGGCGTAAACCCTTGCCTGCCAAGAAAAAAGACGAGCTTCCCCACGTGCGTCTGGGAATGACCTATAAAGAATGGCACGATCAAGCCAAAGGAAGACATACCTGGCGAAACCGCCGCTGGGCCTTTTTGATTTTTATCAATTTGTTATTTGTTGTTTCTTTTACGTTTGATTTGGGATTATTGGAAGGTTCATTGAGCGGGTCGCGTTTGCTGGGATTGTATTTGATGGATCCTTTTAACTCGACACAGGAATTGGCCATAGGCGCCACCAAAGGATATATTCCGCATTTGACCACCAATTTCTGGACGGGATTTATAACGATTCTCGTATTTTATTGGCTGGTGGGAGGCCGTGCCTTTTGTTCTTGGGTTTGTCCCTACCATTTCTTTGCGGAATGGGGTGAAAAATTTCATGATTATTGGATAAAAAAACGCAAAATCAAAGAAAAAACTTACGATATTACCGTAAAATATGTTTTTTGGATAGGTTTTATTTTACTGGCGTTATTGACGGGAGAATTGGTATTTGAGAATTTAAATCCGGTGGGTATATTGTCCCGTTCGATTATATACGGACCCGGTTTGGCGTTGATTTGGGTTGTCGCCTTGCTGGCTTACGAAGTGATAGGAGTAAAACGTTTTTGGTGCCGTTATGTCTGCCCCATAGGCGTAACTTATAGCTTTATCGGTGAATTGTCGCCGATCAATATAAAATTTGAACTGGATAAATGCGGGCATTGTCGAGATTGCCAAGATGTATGCTTGGTGCCGCACGAGCTTTGGTTTGTTAAGAAAGGAGCGGCCACACGCGAAGTGCATTATACGGGAGGCGATTGTACCAAATGCGGATTGTGTATCGATGCATGTCCCGGCGGTTCATTGAGCTATGGAATTCGCGATTCCGATCTTATATTTAAAAGCTAATGGAAAAGAAAACCTTGATAGAGATTAAAAGTTTGGTCAAGCGCTTCGGAAATGTCCGGGTAATTGATGATTTGACCTTGAATTTTTATGCCGGCGAACGTGTGGCGCTTATCGGACAAAACGGAGCCGGAAAAACCACGCTAATCAGGAGTATTTTGGGTTTATACACTTATGAAGGCTATTTGCGAGTGCTAGGCTCGGAACCACGAAAACACCGGCAAAAAATCCTTATGGAAGTGGGTTTTGTTCCGCAATTACCACCACCGTTACGAATGACTGTGACAGAAATACTCGATTTCTTTTCCCGGATTTTCAATATCGATAGACAAATTTTTATCGATTTGGCCAACCGGTTGAATTTGGATATTGAAAAACATATCAACAAACCGTTCCTGAAGCTTTCGGGAGGAATGAAGCAAAAACTTTTGGTTTCTTTGGCCTTGGGACATCAGCCGCAAATTCTTTTAATGGACGAACCTTCGGCAAATTTGGACCCGGAAGCACGAAAAGTATTTTTCGCCATGCTGAAGGAATATCGTCCGGATTCATTGATGATTTTGAGTAGTCACCGAACCGACGAAATCAAAGGTTTGATTAATCGAGTGGTGGAGATGGATTTGGGAAAAGTTATTTTGGATGAACCTTTTGCCACTATTGAAGAAAATCTCGAATCTAAAAAACCGTAAAACCATGAGAAAGTTTTTATTGGTATTGTTCGTTGTTCTTTTGGGGTTAATTTCATGTTCGCATGAAGTGGATTTCAGTCCGCGCAAGCCGAATTATGACCGGGATGTGTGTTTTGTTTGTAAAATGGGGTTGGACAATCCCAAGTATAATGTTCAGGCAATCAATGAACACGGCGATGTGCGTTGGTATGACGATATCGGATGTTTGGCGGAAGATATTCGTGATATGGATTTTAACAAATGGAAGGGTCGAAAATATAAAATTTGGATTGGTGATGCCGAAACGGGTGATTGGATTGATGCCGAAAAGGCTTATTACCGCTTTGGCGACGAAACCCCCATGGGTTATGGTTACGGAGCTTTAAAAGATAAATCCGAAGCAAAACCCGGAGATACATTATATGATTTTGAAACCGTTTTGAAACGCATTGCCGAAGGGAAAACCAAGCGCGAAGAATTTATAAAAAAGAAAAAAATGAACGTTAGCGGCGGTGAAATGAAATGCGGAAAAGGTAAATGCGGAGCGGGAAAATGCGGTGGTTAAACATATCTATGATTTAAATATGATTAAAAAAGAAAGGGGAAAATGAATAAAATTCGGAATAAAAATTTGTGGGAAATATACCGTATTGATATCAAACAGAATTTGCGAAGCAAGTCATTTTGGTTATATACCGTTTTTTTTGCTTTGTTTGTAGCGGTAATGTTTATGACCGGAATCACCGAGTCGCAAGTGATAGGATTCGTGGGATTAAGCCGTTTATTGGTGACATTTACACAAGTGAGCATGGTCATTTTGCCGATATACGTATTGATTTCCACGGTTCGGTCTTTGGTAGGCGACAAAGAGAACGGGGTTTTGGAATATACCTTGGCACTTCCCCTTTCTTTTTCCACTTATTTTTGGGGGAAATTTTTGAGCCGCTTTACGGTGATTTACCTTCCGGTATTATTTGCTATGGTAATGGCGGTGGTTTGGGGAATATTCAAAAGCTTGGAAATTCCTTGGGATTTGTTTTTTCTTTACGTCTTTCTGCTGGCCTCGATGATTTTCTTTTTCCTCGGCTTAAGTATGTATCTCTCGGCCAAAAGTCGCACACAAGAAAACGCTTTGGGAATTTCTTTTATGATATGGATTTTTTTGGTGGCATTCATGGATATTTTGCTGATAGGAATTATGTTGCGCTGGCGTGTTAACCCCGAAGCGATTATTGGGGTGGCACTGTTGAATCCGTTGCAAGTTTTCCGCACCGGAAGCTTGATTTTATTCGACCCGAAACTGACGGTGATGGGACCGGTATCCTATTATATTCTGGACACTGTAAGCCGGGAAACCTTTATTGCTTTTTCTTTGCTTTATCCGGTAATTTTAGGATTGATTTTCGCTATTCTGGGTAATCGCTATTTTAACCGACATGACGTGGTTTAGAAGTACGGTTCGCTTGGTTCTTATTTTTTCTCTACTACTGATTTTATTATTTTCGGCTTCGGTGTCATGTGCCGGAGAAAAAGAGGATGCCGGGTTTTATGACACCACCAACCTGAAAAAGGTTGCCAATTTTTTGTCCGAAAAAGAGCGAAAAGCCATTATCGAGGCGGATAACGGATTGAAAACCGTTAAAGGATTCAAAGCTTGGCCGCAAGACGGCGACGATTTCCGAAACGAAATCATGGATACGATTTTCTGGGAAGACGTATCGGTGCGCAATGCCGATTTTCGAGGTGTTACCATGCGTTCGTCGGATTGTTCCCATTCCGATTTTTCCGGATCCGATTTTCGCGCATCGGATATACGCTGGACAGAATTCGATTATTCTTTCTTGCAAAATTGCCGCTTCGATCAAGCTAAAATGTTTCATGTGAAAGTGAATTTCGCCGATTTGAGCGGTTCGTCATTCCAAGGAACCAATATGTTCGGGATGGAAGGCGAGGGAACCCGGTTTTTGAAATGCGATATGCGAAATGCATTGATGAAAGACGTGGAATTTATCAATGCCGATTTTACGCATACCAACGGATTGAAAGCCCGGTTGATTCGTGCCGTATTGAAAAAAAGTGTTTTGGATTCCACGAATTTCGCTTATGCCGATTTCACCGGCGCGCAATTGGACGGCGCTTCCTTTAAAGGAGCCACACTCCGCCATGCCGACTTAAGCGGTGCTCAATGTTACCAAACCGATTTTAGCGGTGCCGACCTCAAAGACGTCAATTTCTTTAAAACTTATTTGAACGAAACAAATTTCAAAGGTGCTAAAAACATTCCGCCCGAATTGAAACCCCTCATCAACGAAAAAGGTCTTGCTACGGGCATGATTCAGGATTTGAAATACAATAAACGAAAACATTGATGAAACATCTACCGGCTTTAATTATATTATTGCTGTTTACATCGCTTTCCCTGCCCGTTAAAAGAAAAGTATGGAAACTGGATACGGGAAAAAGTGAAGTGTATTGGCATTGCGACAAACATTGGGGCTATACGCATTTTAAGGACGGTCAATTATATATGGATGATGCGGGAAAACTTGCCGGGCGCTTCGATTTTGACATGCAATTGTTTGAAGTGAAAGATTTGGATGCCAAACAATACGGAACCGCCAAAGTCATTCTGGAAAATACCCTGAAAAACGAATTTTTTGAAATTGAAAAATATCCCGATGTCTATTTCATACTGGAAGATGCTTGGCCGTTAAATGACTCTCTGTTTTTGTTTCAAGGCGATTTGACCATGCACGGCAATACGGTTTGCATCCAATTCCCGGGAAAAATTTTTCGCCGGGGCGATACCCTCAAATGGGAAAGTAAAAAATTTATCATCGACCGCACCGATTGGGGCATTTATCGTCTTTCGCCTTCACATCCTTACCCCGACGACGAACACGGATGGACCGTTACCGATACGGTTGAAATAAAAATTAACTTGTCGTTTTTTTAGCCATAAAAAAGCCGCCCTGTATTAACAAGGACGGCATTAATTTTCAGAAAACCCTAAAATTTCTAGTTTCCGCTCTTTTTAATCAAGCCGGTCAAAATGCCGGCAATTTTTTTTGCGTTTTGAATATCGCGTGCTGCAAATATCATGTCTTTTCTATAAGGTTGAATCTTTCCGTTTTTATAATATTTTATGATTTTAGCCGATTGTTTGGTGCTTACCGTCACTTCGACCGTTTTTCCGGAAATTTTAATTTTAACCGAATTCGGATTCAGATCATTTAATCCGATTTCATAAATATATTCGGTGCTTGATTTGGATGTTCCGGTAACTTTTTTTAGTCTAATTATGTTATCTTCGTCAAATTCAAGGATTTGTTCAATGGTTTTGCTCTCATTTTCCACATTTCCCGTATTTTTGACGAGCAAATTTTTCAGGGATGAAACCGTTAGTTCTTCAAAATCATATTTTTTCTTATTCTTACTTGCACATTTTTTTATGGCATTCTTGAACATACGAGTAAACACTATGGCATCTTCAGCCTGATTGACATAGATGAACATTTTTGAACGGTAAGCTTGGGTTTTGCCGTTTTCAATATGGGCAATAAATTTATTTTCAGCCTTAACGGGTAACAAAATATATATTGATGTGCCGTTAGCGACATACCGGATGTTTTTGTTATAAAGATCTTGTAATTCAACCCGGTAAATATGTTCATAGGTTTTGCCTTTTTTGGTTTCGGTGAGTTTGTATTCCAGCAAGCAATTTCCATTTAAATGCTGTTCTAATGTTCGGTCTTTCAATTGAACGGTTCGGTTGTTTTCATTGAATTTTTCGATAAGCTCGTTAATAGAATTGGATTCGGGCAAAAGATTATCTATTTTTTTTTCGGCGTCTTTAATCAAATCATCCAACACTTTGCGAAAATCACGTGCCAATTCCACATCATCGGTCGCAATGAAAATACTTTTTACATAACCTGCCGGATTTCCGTCTTTCAATGTTCGAATTAATTTATCACCAGAGGAAGTTTCCACTTTTAAACCGAAAATATTATCCTTAACAACAAATTTAATCCGTCGCGGGTGCAAGGTGGCCAAATGAAAGTGATATTCCTTCGAACCGCTTGATTTTTTTGCTTTTATTTCTTGTTTAAAGATTAAACTACCGGGGAAGTGATCTTCATCCCATGCCTGAGTGAAGGTTTTATTTTCTCTTTGTATTTCCGTTGCGTGATTTTTTAACCAATCGATTCTCTCTGCATAGCCGTTTAATTGAATGCGTGATGCAGCCGACTTTTTGGCCGGTTCTATCAAGGCTTTGATTTTTTTTGCCAATTCCCGCGCATTGTTGATGTCCGTAGCGTAAATTTTCAATTGATAAACATACTTCGGCGATCCGTTATCATAGATTTTTTTAATAACCCTTTGTTTGGCTTCGGCCATCGGTTCCAAGACAATTACGCTTCCTTTGGTTCGCGGAAGTAAAGTATGCTTATCAATATCGGCGATATTGAAAAGATATTCGGTTGTTTTGGATTTCCCTTTGCTATCCGTCTCCGTTATTCTGAGTAGTAAAACACCTTGGTCCAATGGCTCCAATGTTTGTGTGATTTCTTTTTTTTCGGCATTGACCGTTTGAAGTGCTCCGGCAAAATCATCCAATAAAGTTTGAAAATTTTGCGAATATACCACCGGCGTGATAAAAATCAGTAGTAATAAACTCAGTTGTTTCATAGGATTGATTGGTCTTTATTATGCAGTTAAAGTTATAACTTTTAGTCGATTTTTAAAAGAATGAAAAAAAACCGCCTGCAAAAGCGAGACGGTTTTTTTTATAAGTCATGATTCATTAGAAGCGCATTCCCACCATAAGGAAAAATCCTCTGTTTTTGACTATGTGTTTGAAATTCTCTCCTTTCGGGATAACCGAAATATTGGCAAGGCCCAAATCGTATCCGATACCTACTTCAAAATTATTAAACGTTAAACCGCCTCCTATCTCCATTCCGAAATCAAAGGGTTTAAATAGATTTTTTTCTTCATCGTTCCCGAATAAATGAGTTACGGTATTGGTGCTGGTTTCATTATCGTCCTTATATTTTTCCACTAATTTACCGCTTAATCCGAAACCCAAATATACTCCTCCGCGTCCGAACAATTTCATTCCGTCGGAAATTTCATAAGCATATTTATAAGTGACGGGAAAGTATAGATAACTCAATTTTGCTTTTGTTACGGATTTTTCACTATCATCAATAACTTTAAATCCTCTTTGCACATAGCCTAAACCTATTTCAAACGAGCTATTGTCATCAATAGTGGCATCGTAGTAGAAGGTAAGCATAGGACCGGCAAGTGATCGATAAGTTTCCTTGTCCGAATCACCACTGAATTCACCTGAGTATTTAACCTCGTTTTTTTGATTGGCAAAATTCAAACCGAGTCTTAGGCCGAATTGTGCGAATCCCGTTTGTCCGGTGAGTAATACAGCTAACAGAATAATTGGTTTTTTCATAATATTAATTTTTAAGGGTTAATGTTTTCCGGTGTTTCTGTAATTTCGGCTCAAATGTAGGACGATTTAATTTAAATAAACATAACGTAATGAAAATTTGCTTTTTTTTGATGAAAATCAAACTTAAATAATTCTATTCGCCATTATCGGTTGTTTTTCAGAGTAATTTTCAACCAAATATTTCGATTTTCTTTTTCTTACTTTATAAGAAATAGGGGCTAAGAGATATTAGAAAAAAAACAACATGATATTTGATTTGTAAAAAATAATTTATAAAATAAGGTTGATTTTTAAAAAATAATCATCGTATCATAAAAATTTGGTTGAATAATTTTATTTTTTTAAATTTGAACCGGAAATTAAAAATGCAATCAATATGGTGCAGAATCTGGATATGATCAAAAAAGTATATGCTTCTATACCCGAGCGTGTAGATGCGGCGAAAAAAATTCTCGGTCGTCCCATGACGCTTTCCGAGAAAATTTTATACAGCCATTTATGGGAAGGAATGCCCTCTCGTGCCTATGAACGCGCCAGGGATTATGTGAAGTTCAAAGTGGATCGCGTTGCTATGCAAGACGCCACCGCTCAAATGGCGCTTTTGCAATTTATGCTTGCCGGCAAAGACAAAGTGGCCGTGCCCACCACCGTTCATTTGGATCATCTGATCCAAGCTTACATGGGCGCCGATAAAGATTTGCAAGAAGCCATTAACCGAAACAATGAAGTATATAACTTTCTGGAATCGGCATCGAAGCGATACGGTATCGGTTTTTGGAAACCAGGTGCGGGAATTATTCATCAAGTAGTGCTTGAAAATTATGCTTTCCCGGGCGGGATGATGATCGGAACCGACTCGCATACACCCAACGCCGGCGGGCTCGGCATGATTGCCATTGGTGTGGGCGGTGCCGATGCGGTGGACGCTATGGCCGGAATGCCATGGGAGCTGAAATGGCCTAAATTAATCGGTGTGAAGCTTACCGGAAAACTCAGCGGTTGGTCGGCACCTAAGGATGTGATTTTGAAAGTAGCCGGAATCCTTACCGTTAAAGGTGGCACGGGAGCCATTATAGAATATTTCGGGGAAGGTGCAAAAAGTATTTCCGCAACGGGTAAAGGAACCATTTGTAATATGGGTGCCGAAGTGGGGGCTACCACTTCCAATTTCGCATACGACGAAGCCATGGAACGATACTTGCGTGCCACCGGGCGCAACGAAGTGGCCGATGCCGCCAATGCCATTAAAGAATACCTGCAAGCGGATCCGGAAGTGTATGAAAATCCCAAAAAATACTACGACCAAGTCATTGAAATCAATTTGGACGAATTGGAACCTCACCTCAACGGTCCTTTTACGCCCGACTTGGACACGCCCGTTTCGGAAATGAAAAAACGAGCACGCGAAAACGATTGGCCTTTAAATCTCGAGTGGGGGCTTATCGGTTCGTGTACCAATTCATCCTATGAAGATTTGTCACGTGCCGCTTCCGTAGCCAAGCAAGCTTTGGAAAAAGGTATCAAACCGAAAGCCGAAATCGGTATTAATCCGGGATCGGAACAAGTGCGTTATACCGCCGAACGGGACGGATTCTTGGATATTTTCGAAAAATTAGGCGCTAAAATTTTCACTAATGCTTGCGGACCTTGTATCGGACAATGGCGACGGGACGATGTGGCCGATCAGCACAGAAATTCCATTGTTCATTCCTTTAACCGTAACTTCGTGAAACGTAACGACGGCAATCCCAATACGCATGCCTTTGTCGCATCGCCCGAAATGGTTATGGCACTGGCCATCGCCGGAAGACTGGATTTTGATCCGCGCACCGATACTTTAATCAATGAAAAAGGCGAAGAAGTTCGTTTGGAAGATCCATCCGGTTGGGAATTGCCTCCGAAAGGCTTTGAAGTGGACGAGCCGGGCTTTATCCCGCCCTGCGATGATTGTCAAGATACGGAAATTATCGTTAGGCCCGATAGTGAACGTTTGCAATTACTCACTCCTTTCCCGGCATGGAACGGAGACAACATTTATGATGCACCGCTTTTGATCAAAGTCAAGGGTAAATGCACTACCGACCATATTTCACCTGCCGGACCTTGGTTGAAATACAGGGGACATTTAGACCATATCTCCGATAACCTTCTTTCCGGTGGTGTGAATGCTTTCACGGGCAAAACGGGTGAAACTAAAAATCCCTTAACAGGAAAATACGAACAGGTTTCCAAAGTGGCGCGTGACCTGAAAGAAGCCAAATTGCAAAGCGTGATTGTAGGTGACCATAACTACGGCGAGGGTTCCTCGCGCGAGCATGCCGCTATGGAACCGCGTCATTTGGGTGTGATTGCCGTCATTGTGAAGTCTTTTGCCCGCATACATGAAACCAACTTGAAAAAACAAGGGTTGTTGGCGCTGACTTTTGCCAATGAAAACGATTACGAGAAAATTCGTGAAGACGATCGTTTCAACTTCGTCGATTTGAATGAATTTGCACCCGGTAAACCTTTGACCGTTGAAATTATTCATTCCGGTAAAACCGTGGACATTATCCAAGTAAATCATACCTATAACGAAGAACAAATCGAATGGTTCAAGGCCGGAAGCGCGTTGAACTATTTGCGCAAACTTCAATCGATGTAACCGGATATTTGGTGTGGTAACAAAAAAAAGGACCGCCGGACAGCGGCGGTCTTTTTTTGTTCAATCCGAAGAAGGAGATAGCTTTATTTCGGTCGGAATGAAACTTGTTCCGCCAGTGCGTGCGATAAGTATTGGGATATCGTTTCCCGACCCGCCTAAAAAAAAACCTGCCGGGATGGCAATTAATTGTCACGGTTATATGAGAAAACCTTATTCCTGAGGGTTTTCGTTGAGCAACCGGTTGATTTTTTGCATATCAGGTGTGATGATAACTTCGATGCGGCGGTTTTGTGCCCGGTGTGCGGGAGTGTCGTTGGGAACGACGGGATGATATTTGCTACGTCCGGCGGCAATCAGACGCTTGGGATCGATATTTTTGTTTTTTAGAATTTCCCGTACAACGGTTGTTGCCCGCTTGACGGAAAGATCCCAATTATCTTCGATGAATTGATTGCCATGGTAGGGAACGTTGTCGGTGTGTCCTTCAATCATAATTTCCAAATCGGGGTTATCGGCCAGTATGCGCGCGATTTTGCGGATGGCGTTCAGGCCGTTGCTTCGCAATTTCCAACTTCCCGAATCGAAGAGCAATTTGTTTTGCATGGAAATGTGAATTTTGCCGTCTTTCATTGTGACCGAGAGACCTTGTTGTTTGAATTCGTTCAGTGAAGCGGAAAGACTTTCTTTCACTTTGTTGAGTAAGACGTCTTTTTCATGGATGAGTGCTTCCAAGCGGTTAATTCGGGCGGATCGAGCTTCCAGTTGGGTGCGTAGTTTTTCCAATGTTTGTTTTTCTTCGGTTAGTCGTTTTTCTTTGGCTTCCAATTCCCGTATTAATTCCCGGGTTTTAATGGATTGTGCTTCCAATGCCGCCGAACTTTTTTGGGTTAGGGCGTCGTAGGAAGCTTGGAGGTTTTTGTATGCTTTTTCGGTGGAATTGTAGAGTGCCTGCAGGGTTTGATGTTCCTTTTTTAGGTTTTCCAATTCGGTTTTGCAGCGTTTATAATGGGTTCCGAATTGAAGCGAAGCGTTTTTCAGACTGTCGTTTTCTTCTTGCAAATCCATCAGATTGGCATGTTCGGTGTTGTATCGTTCTTGCAGTTCGTCGAATTTTTTCTTGCTTACGCATGAATGGAGAAGAAAAATCATTACTAACAGACTCGACCATGTTTTTTTCATAACCTTTTTATTTTATAAATATTACGCTTAAAATTCCCGTTGCGATGGCCAATTTTATAGTCATATAGGCCGGTTTATAATTTTTTTTCCGGTAAAAAACATAAACGGCACTCATGAGGAAAACGTAGAAAAGTAAATAATATTGGACAAACCGGAAGGGTGTTTGTTTCAGTATAAATAGAATCGAGGGTATGAGTAATGTAAACAATCCCGTTAAAAGGCGTTTGTAGGCCTTTTCGTTCAGTTTTGTTAATGCCGTTTGGATGTTTCCCGCCACATCACCTTTGATGGTTAAATGGTTTTTGATAAATTCTTTAATTAATAAGGTGAGGAAGAATAACCACCCGCCTGAAATAATTAATGTATCCGCTTTTTTGAAGAAGAGCATTAGTCCGAAAAACGGGTAAAGGATTAGGAGACTAACGCTGATTTCATGAATGAAAGCTTTTTTTTGCCATTTGTGGGAATAGAGCCAGATAAGTAGTAAATATACGCTGAAAAATAAGACGGCTTTTAATGAAATCATGGATGCCGAAATCACGCTCAAGGCATTGAGAATGAAATACAAGTAGAGCTTATTTCCCGTTGACACATTACTTTCCAAAACGGTTAAGTGAGGTCGATTAATCAGGTCGCGTTTGCGGTTATAGAAATTATTGATGATGTATCCGGCCGCAATGGCAAACGAGGTAGCTAGAAGCATGTAAATAAATCTTTGTTGCCATAGAATTTCTTTGAAAGAACGACCGGGTTCGAATAAAAATTTGGCCGTGAGCAATTGTGCTATCAACAGTGCCGTAACATTTTGAAAACGGACACTGGAAAGCAGAGCCGCCAGTTTAATTTGAATAGAAGATGACATTAAAATCTGTAAATCACTTCCAGTTTGTAATCTTTGAGCTCTTGTTTGGTTTTTTCGAAGTCTTCCGTGAAGCCTAAAATATAACCTCCGCCGCCCGAACCGCATAGTTTCAAATAATATTTGTCGGACTTCAGACCTTTTTGCCAAACCTCTAGCAAGTTAGTGGGAATCATAGGGGTAAAATGACGGTAGACCACTTGTGAGAGTTGTTTCACGTTGCCGATAAGGTTTTTGAAATCGCCTTTGAGGAAATCTTGCACACAGACATTTGTGTGTTTGATGAATTCTTCCTTCAATACTTTTCTAAAGCCTTCGTCTTTGAGTTTTTCCATAAAAATTTGCACCATGGGTCCTGTTTCGCCGGTTTTACCGGAATCGATAAGAAATATGGCACCTTTTCCTTGCGGGTTTTCTTTGGGGGGTATTCCGGTGGGTTCCAAATCGTTTTTGGAATGGATTAAAATAGGCACGCTTAAATAGCTGTTGAGTGGGTCTAGTCCGGAACTTTTTCCGTGAAAGAAGTCTTCCATGGCGGCAAAGACGGATTTCAGGTGCAAGAGTTTTTCGCGTGTGAGGTTTTCGAGCACCGAAATTTTATTTTTGGCATAGCGTTCATATACGGCTGCTACGATTGCGCCGGAGCTGCCGACGCCGTATCCTTCGGGTATATTGGAATCGAAATATAGCCCTTCGTCTAGGTCTTTTTTAAATTCTTTAAAATCGAGCTGTATTAAGTCGGGTTGTTCCCCGGCGCGTTGCCGGAGGAAATGGTAAAATTTTCTGAGGCTTTCATTAGACTTTATGACTTTCGGATTGTCAAGTTTACCTTTTTTCAATCCTCCTTTGTAGGTATCGTAGGGGATTGCCAGGCCTTTGGAGTTTTCGATGATGCCGTATTCACCGAAGAGAAGAATTTTGGCGTAGTACATAGGGCCTTTTTTCATAACCGGAAATTTATGCAAGCAAGTTAGTAAAAAAATAAAAAATCCCGCCTAAGTAAAGACGGGATGGAAATGTCCATGGTATTTTTGTTAGTTGCAATTGTCGTAGGTAACCTCCATGGTATTGGTGGCATTTCCGCGATCATCGGTCGATTCGAATGAAGTCGGGAAATTTTTATTGTTGTATGTGATTGTAGTGAGTTCAATATCGGTGGACGGATTGGTCCCGTATATATGTTTTTCGTAACGTGTTACGTTATTGACACGGGTTTGGGGGTAGGTTTGTGTGGATACATTATCAAAAGCTCGTTTGCCGTCATCATATTCAAACATGTATTCTTCTTTTAGGGTGTTCATGTCGGCCGTGTCATAAAGTTTGATATTGGTTACATTATCACCGGTATAGGTGAGCACTTCGGTTTCGTCGGTGGGGTTGGCACCGTTGTTCCATAAGTCATAATCCTGAATTCTAATTTGTGTTACTTTGTCATTGTTGTAGGAATAACTGATGGTCCATGCTAAAGAGGAATTACCGTTTTGAAGCAAAACGAGTTCCCGTTGGGTGGTTTTATCGTTTTGTATGGTGTAATTTACTTTGGCTACGACTTGCCCTTGGATGAGTATATCGATTCTGCTTAACAAGCCTTTGGTTTCGTCTTGATAAATATAATTGTATCTGTATGAAGTTCCATCGGAAAAATTTCTTACTTTATGGTCAATCAGGTTTTTTCTGTAAAAATATGTAGTCGATTCGTTTTTATTAGGATCGGCATGATCGGTGTAGTTAAGTGACTTGGGTAAGCATTCGTAAGTTTGTTCTTCTTCGTTGTTTTTTTCGTCGTCTTTGTTTTTCTTGTTGCAACCGGCGGTCAAAACGGATGTAATAATAATCAGGTAGAATAACTTTTTCATGGGATAAAATTTTCGGTTTTAGTTGCTACAAATATAGTGAATTTTATTATAAGATTTCGTCTTTGATGATTTTTATTTCGGGAAATTGTTTGGCGAATGCAATGGCGTTTTGCAGGTCTTTTTGTGGAAAAATCAAGTGGAGATTGGCGCCGGCATCCAGTGTAAAATAGAGTTTTGCATGGGTTTGTTTACGGAAATTCCATAGTTTCAAAATCATATCGAGCGTTTCGGGTTTCATGAGGATATAGGCGGGATGTGAGCTCATCATTAGGGCGTGCAGGGTAAGGGCTTCTTCTTCGATGATTTGTCCGAAGGTTTCCGTATCGCCTTGTTGTAAGGCTATACTCAATTTATCCAATTGTTTTTTCACCGATTGTATGCGTCCGGGTTTGAACGGGTGATTATCAATCAATGCATGTCCGCGGGTGCTGGAGACGGTTTTGGTAGCCGTATCCAAGAGGAAAATCCAATCGTGCATTTGATGAAAATCCGGGTGAAGGGGGAAAGGAAAATCGATGGCATAAAGGTCGTTTGAGCCGGGGATGGATTCGTGTTTTCCCCATATTTGAATGCCGGATGCTGTGCTTCGGGCGGCACTTCCGGAACCGAGTCGTGCCAGGAATGAGGTTTTATAAGCAAGAAAATCACGGTTGATGCCGGGGAACAGGTATTGTTCCAGTTGTATGATTATTTTGGCCAATGCGGCAAATCCGCTGGCGGATGAAGCGATTCCGCTGGAGTGGGGGAAGGTGTTTTTGCTGCGAAAAGTCCATTCAAAGTGATTTAAATAAGGTGCATATGGTTCTATACGCTTAAAGAAAATTTGGATTTTTTTTTCGAATTGTTTGTTGCGTTTTCCTTCGAAATAAAATTTGAAGGTGATTTTTTCGGAACCGGAATTGGAGCGGACGGCTTCGGCTTGTGTGACGGTTTTGCTTCGGCTCAAGGTAAAACTAAGTGAAGCGTTCATAGGAATTTGAAGTCCTTTTTTTCCCCAATATTTGATCAAAGCGATGTTGGATGGTGCTTCGGTTTTGGCACTCCAATTGCCGGGTATTGAATCGAGTGTACGATGAATTTGGAAATCTTCTTCGGTAAAATGAGCTGGCATGAGCAATTTTATTAATGCGTTCAAATTTACATGAAATATGCCAATGTGAAAGCCAGTATAACGGTGGCGAATTTTTTTAGCCGGAATTGGTGTGATCGGTCGCTTTCAAATAAAATGGTTGTGCTGACATGGGTTAATACACCCGTCACAAATGCCGAAACCAACGGGGTGTTTTGCTTAAGCGCTTCAAAATGTTCTCCCGCCCATGTGCCCAATGGCGACATCAATGAGAAGGCTATTAGAATTAGAAGGGTTTTGGTGAGGTTTCCGCTTTGCATGACAAAAGCGGTTAATACCATGGCTATGGGAAGTTTATGGATCAATATGGCGTGTAAATAGGCATGCGAATGCAATTGATGGACGGGGAGTCCTTCGGTGAATGCATGGAGGAAAAGACCGGTTATGAGTCCGGTGCGAAGCGATTGGAATTGCCCTTGTTCGTGCCCGTGTTCTAGCCCGTGTGAGAAAAAATCCAAAGTGAGCTGAAAAATCAGCCCTGTCAACAGAAACAAGCCGGTTGTTTTAATGCCGAAGGTTTGATTTCGGTAGATTTCCGGTAGCAAGTGAAAGACAATGACGGCGAAGAGATAAGCGCCGCTGAAGGTTAGCAGGAATTTGTGAAAACGGTTGTTGTTTTTCAGCAGGAATGTGAGTGCGCCACCGGCCAGTACGCTTGCCGTGAGGAGTAAATAGTCTGTCATAGTTCGGGTGTTTTAAGTTTTTCGTAGTATTCGGCAGCTTGATCATGTCTGAATCCTTGCGGATAATCCAACAAAATACGTTTGAAATAATCACGTGCTTTGGAGTAGTCCTTCAAATAATCGGCAAAGATAGTACCCAAGTGATATAAGGCTTCTTCACGCAGGGTTTTTTCGGTGGGATATGTCAAAATTTCATTCCAATAATTGACGGCAAGTTGATATTGTGCCGTTTTTTCAGCGGCTACGGCTTGCAGGTATAAAATATCGTCATAGATTTTTTGATTTTTGAAAACGGATTTCAGACTGTCGGCTTGACGGATAAGTTTTCGGTAATTTCGAGCGAAAAATTCAAAGTAAAGTTTCGAGAAAGCTTTTAGTCCTGCTTGGATGGTATCACCCGGTTTACGGTTGGAGATGATAATAAAGTCCAATAGTAATGCATCGTTGGCGATATTTCGGTCGGCGGCTTTTTTAAGGGTTTTGAGGGTGCGGTGTGCCCAGTCGAAGTCGCCTTCGAGGAAGGAAGCCAGTCCTGTTTTGTAAACGGCCCGGTATCCGGTTTCGGTGTAGGGATTTTCTTCTTTAAGAAGCGTGAATTGAATGGCGGCGCGGTCAAATTGTTTTTGAAGCAATAAAATATCGCCTTGCATTTCTTTCCACCGGGCAATGTATTTTCCGGCGGAAGTGGTTCGAATCAATGAATCGAGAAATTGATAGGCTTTAGGGTATTGTTTAAGTTGCAAGAAAGTTTCGGCGATTTCACGGTTGATTTGTTGGCGTAATTGAAGGTTTTGGATTGTAGTGGCGCGTTTTTTCCATTGGGGTATCAATTCGTTTAGTTTTTGCGGGTTGTTTCGGTTTAATTCTCTTTCGATACGTGTTTCCAGGACCTTGATTCGTTCACCGGTTTCGGATTGGTTGTTTTGTGCTTCTTGTTTCAAAAAATCCAATATTTGGCGGGCGGTTAGGTAATTCCGGTTATCGAAGGCTTCTTGAGCCAGATAAAATAAATCGTTTTTTCCGGTTTTGCCGCGTAAATAAAGTCCTTTGGCTTGGATGAAAGCCTGTTTAAAATTATTTTCTCTGACATATAGCCATTGCAAAAGTTTCAAATAAACCGGCTGCGGATTGTTGGTAATTTTTCGAATGAGAACGGTTTTTAATTGCCGGTTGTAGCGATTGGCCGGATTGGTCGTAATATATTTGCTTAGGTTGGCGGTAACATATCGAAAATAGAACGGTTTGCTTTCGGCCGCTTGAATGAAGGTTTCCATCATGGGTTGGAGTTGACCTTGTTCTGCGTATATTTCGGCCATGTCCAAGTAAGCAATTCCGGGATTAAGGGTTACATATCGGGATAATATATCCAAGGCTTGATTGTAGTAGCCGTAATTTTTGAATTTTCGTGCCACGGGTAAAAAGTCGGCGCGGCGGGTTTGAAGTAATTGATCGAGTTGCTTTAAAGTTTTGCGGGCACTTAGACTATCTCCGTCACGTATGGAGGCATGATAGGCGTCGACCAGAAAGACGGCATTTTTATATCTATCATAAGCTTCGGTGGCAAAACGCCGGGCTTTATTGAAATCTCCTTTGTAAAAATAAATTTTCAGAATGGCTTGATAGACATCATAGCGAAAGTTGCGTTTTTGATACCATTGCATAAAAATCGGATAAGCTTTTTCATATTCTCCGTCTTTTAGGTAAGATTTAGCCAAGGTCAGATTTTGGGCCGTAACGAATTGTAGCCCCGCAATCCATCCGATAAGTAAAGAGTATATGAGAAATTTTCTGTTCATTTGATTGGTAATCAATAAGTTGTGAGTTTTGGCATACGCTTTGTTTTTATTCCGTTGAAATCCAAAAAAACATGATTATGAATTCGCAAGAAAGATACAAAATCCTGAAAGAAAAAGCCAAATCTTTATTACATAAAGGAAGTTTAAATGATTATTTACGAGTATTGCGTGAACTGGCCGGTCTGGAACAACAGATGGAAGTTGCTCCGGTGCATTGGAATTAATCGTGTTTCCGACATTTGTTCTTTGCGTTTTCCATGTAGAGTCTAGCATATTTTGTTCGGTCAGGTTGCCATGTGTGCAATTTATTTTCAAGCGTGTTGGTGATTTATGTTTTTCTAAATTGTCTATGCGGTTTTTAAACTATCTTTGGATAAGGTTAGTTTTATATCGATAAAATTTCAAGAATATTTTTTGAATATTAAAGTTTGCTAAAGTTCCGGTGAAAATTTCAATCCCCCGGCAATCAAGATTTGACTTATTGATTGGTTTTTTTTATCTATGATTGCGTGGATAAATTATTAATAATCAATGGTATAATTGGATTTTTCCCGGGTTATTTCGAACCGCCGCATTTTCCGTTTCCGCATTTGTTTTTACCTTGTTTTCCTTTGGGTAAGGGGAGTTCATAGATAGCTTCGGCGATTTTTTGCAATTCACTGTCGGGATAGTTTAAAGCTGGCATGACATTCCAGCGTTTAACGGCTCCGGGCATAAGTGCTTTGGCGGCAGAGGGAGTTTTTACCCATTCGGTGATTTTTCCGATAAATGTTTTTTTATCGGGATAAGCTTGTATATAATGTTTTTTGACGCCGAGCATGGGTGGCGCAAGCATTTGATCATGCGCCTTTTCGCCGGGTTTTTCCGTATGGCAGACATAGCAACGTTGTTTAAGAAGTGTTTTACCGTCAGATGCGAGTTGCGGTTGGGAATTTTCCTTGATGGCAACCGTGGATTGATTTGAAGAATGTGTGGTGCATGAAACTCCCATTAATCCGGTTACTAGAAAGAAAAGTATTTTTTTCATTATAGTGGGATTATCTTATTCTGAACAAAGATTGCATATAATACGGTTAATTATTATGACAATTGTCAATAAACATTTTTTTAGACGTTGGTTTTAAGAATGGTCTATCTTATTAATGAGAAATGACCTTTAAAAATCGAATGGCCGGAGGATAGTCTGACTTTAAACCAATAATCGTCCGCCGGTAATTTTCGTCCTGAAAAGTCTCTTCCGTCCCAAGCTTCGATATTGGCCCGAAGTTTTGCCACTAAAGCTCCATATTTGTTATAGACCGGTATAACCGGGTTATCTTGCATTAAGCGATTGTGTTTAATCGTCCGATAGTCTTTAATTCCGTCATTATTGGGGGAAAAATATTTGGGGAATTCCAGTTCATACTTGATTGTGATGTGGAAGAAAGATTCGTCATAACAATTTATCGAATGGGAAGTGTTCGCTTCATAAATGTATAACGTCATTGAATAGAAAATGGAGTCGCCGGGGAAATAGGCTGTGCCTTGACCCATTGTTGCGAAATAATAATTGCCCGTATTCAAATCGGGGAGTACGTAATAATTAATGGTATCCATATCCGGTAAAATATCCACTTGGGGTGTTGGCGTTACGGTTACATGGAAAGAAGTGGTATCGGCACAATATCCGTTTGTGTTAACAATGTATTCGTTTGCCTTATTGTATCATAGGGCTTTAAAAAGACCGGATTTCCATTTTGCAGAATAACATATTGTCCGTTTTGGATGAAAGGTAAAACATATTCGTCACAAACATCCGCATCGGGCAAAGTATCCACGGGAATTTCTTCTTTGCCGTTGTAACTAATGTACCAGCCGTCGTTGTTTTTAAGAGAATTTCGTGCATTTTCAGCCCGACAATATTTACTGTAACCGCCGCCTAATGGAACGTTTGAATGATGTGGTTGACTTTGCCATCCGATAAGCAATGCATCGTAATTTTGGGTTGAAAGAGTTAAACATTCCGTAAGCGGAAGTCAATGAATGTATATCCCATGAATCTAAATTTTGATCGAAATTGCATGCCCTGGCAAACATAAAAACCATATATCTTACATTCCCGGTATTCCAGTTTCCGGTGGGTTGATTAAAATTGCGGGCAAAAGCAAATATCATTCTCATATTCCATACATGAGAAACATCCCAAGTATTTATAGGTTGATTAAAATCATAGGCATTTTCAAACATACCTTCCATTCGTTCGGCCAAAGATACGTCCCATTGATCCAAAGGTTGATGAAGATGATGACATCCAAGAAATGTATTCACAAAATTAGTTACGTGTGAAACATCCCAATGATTAATGTTTTCGTTAAATACTTTACAATAAGCGAAAGCTTCATGCATGCTGGTTACCAAGGATAAATCCGGTGTGCCGGTTGCATAAAAATGCATATTTTCACATCCGTAAAAGGATATCCAAAAACTTCTGAATTGAATGTCGCTCCATTGGTCAACGGAGAGTATTTTTTTGCATCGGAAGGGTTTTCGTCATTATAGAAGTAAAATCTTGGAAAAATTCCTCTAATTCTTATAATATAAACTCCGGGTGTTCCGAAATCGTGTGTTATTTCACCGGTGATATGAAGATCGTCAAAAACCCCGTCGTTATCCCAATCCACATCATAATCGTAAGAATAAACTTCATTATAAGGATTGGTTTGGGTCGTATAAGCGTGGATGGTTATGCAGGAATTAATACCCCCGGATTATCCGTTTTCCAGGTGGTTATTTGTCCTTGAGTGGAAATCATTTTTAAAAATAACAGTCCGAAGAAAAGATATTTCATAGAAATTTAATTTAAAATATTAGTGTAATTAAATTTTTAAATGTATGGATTTGATCGGAAAACAATAGCCTGTAATTTCATTGAAATTCTGGCAATTTTCATTAAAGTAGAGGAAGAATTAAATATTTACGGCTGAAAATACGGAATGGTTTTCGGCAGTTGAAAAGGACGGAGGAAGAATGGGATGCATCGAAGGTAAAAAATCAATAGGCAGGAAGTTGCGTCCGTTGGCTATGCCGGATGATTTCATTTTACCACCCGGAAGCACATTATTTGCACTTGTTTTTTGGCAGGAATTGGTAATTTAAAAGAATCCGGTTTTTTTGATTATGGGAAAATGTCTAAATTTAGCGTTGTGAAAAGAACCTGATTCAAACACTTAAGCTATGACCGATATTTTGGAACAATACATCCGGGATGTTCAGGATTTTCCGAAGCCCGGGATTGTTTTTAAGGATATTACGCCGCTTTTGGCAGAACCGGAAATTTTTCGACTGGCTTTGGATGAATTGCTGCGCTTGGTGCCGGACCGTATCGATAAAGTGGTGGGTATTGAATCCCGCGGATTTATTTACGGTTCGCTTTTGGCCGAACATTTGCATGCGGGTTTTGTTCCGATTCGCAAGCTGGGCAAATTACCATATAAAACTTTCAGTCAAACATACGATTTGGAATACGGAACCGATACACTCACCATGCATATCGACGCCATCGGGCCGGGAGAAAAAGTGTTGATTCATGACGACGTGTTGGCTACGGGCGGAACCGCTCTTGCCGCCGCCAAATTGGTGGAACAAGCGGGTGGTGAAGTCGTCATGTTGAATTTTCTTTTGGAATTAAGTTTTCTGAAAGGTCGCGAAAAATTGAAAAATTATAACGTTACATCATTAATTCAATACTAAAAATAAGCCTTATGCATATTGCCATTGCCGGAAATATCGGTGCGGGAAAAACCACTTTGACCACACTATTGGCCAAGCATTTCAAAATGGAGCCGCACTATGAATCGGTGGATACCAATCCCTATTTGGAAGATTTTTACAATGATATGAAGCGTTGGTCGTTTCATCTGCAGGTATATTTCCTCAACAGCCGTTTTCGTCAAATTTTGGAAATAAGGAATTCGGGAAAAGACATTATTCAGGACAGAACCATTTATGAGGACCGGTTTATCTTTGCGGCAAACCTGCATGCCATGGGTTTGATGTCGGACAGGGATTTTACCAACTACACTTCTTTGTTCGATTTAATGGAATTATTAGTCACGCCGCCCGATCTTCTGATTTATTTGCGTGCTTCCATTCCTACTTTGGTTAAGCAAATTCATACGCGTGGACGGGAATACGAAAAATCCATCAATATCGAATATTTAAGCAAGCTTAATGAACGTTATGAAGATTGGATACGGAATTATGATAAAGGTAAGTTGTTGATAATCAATGTGGATAATTTGGATTTCGTGAACAATCCCGAAGATTTGGGAACGGTTATAGAACGTGTTGATGCACAAATTCACGGTTTATTTTCATGAAAAAATTTTTATTGATCAATCTGTTGATTGAAGGAGTCATTTTCGCCTACGGGGCGTGGTTGCATTATGTCAGGCACGATAGCCGGTATCATTTTTATTTCGGATTATTTACGTTTCTGTTCTTTTTGGTAACCATGCCGGTTTTCCTCTGGTGGCGTTATAAGGATAAGGATTTGAGCGCATGGCAATTTCGCAAGCCCGAGAAATAGAAATTTTCGATTGTAAAATCAAATTTTACTTTCCACGCTATTAAACATAAACCGGTATTTTGCTTTCTAGGCGTAATGAAGAGGAGGCGCTATTGAGTATCGGGTGTAATAATAATAAATTCCGAGCGTCGGTTTTTGGATCGGATAACGTCGGGACATTTCCGGCAGTCTTTTATTTTACATGGTACGGCCGGTTCTTTTTCACCTACACCTTCTGCGGTGATACGTGAAGGATCAATACCGTTTTCCACGATGTAATTGCGAGTGGCTTTTGCTCTTGCTTGCGATAATTTTAAGTTGTATTGGTCGCTTCCGATACAATCCGTATGGGCTTTGATATGAATTTTGATATCGGGATATTTTTGTAAAACCGTAATAACTTTTTCCAGTTCAAGGGCGGCTCTGACGGTAATTTCCGCACTTTTATATTTGAAATAAATCGGATTTAACCGAATTAATTTACCTAAATCGGTTCCTTGTTTCATATATTCTTTCTTTGGAATTCCGACTTTGATGGAATCCCGGCGTGCTACGATGGCTTCTTTGGCACTTCCTTTTTTGATATAATCGGATTTGGTGAATGCGTAGATATCGTCCATGCCTTTTCCTCCGTCGCGATTTGAGGCGAAATAACCGATGTTGGTTTCAGGGTCGATATAAATGGAGAAATCATCTTTTCCGGTGTTGATCGGCGGACCTAAGTTAAGCACATCGCCAAAACTGCCGTCTTCTTTGATTTCGGAAACAAAGATATCCAACCCGCCGTAGCCGATTTGTCCGTCGGAGGCGAAGTATAACTTGTAATCACTGCTGACGAAAGGGAATGATTCGCGTTCCGATGTGTTGATTTTAGGGCCTAAGTTTTGCGGGTAGCTATAAGAATTATCATCATAGATTTCCACATACCATAAATCCGATTCGCCATAAGTTCCGGGCATATCCGAAGCAAAATAGAGTCGTTTGCCGTCAGGGCTTAAAGCCGGGTGGGAATAAGTGAAATTGTCACTGCAAAAAGGCAATTTTTCGATGGTTTTCCACTTGCCGTTGATCAATTCCGCACGAAAGATTTTCAGCTTATTGACATCGTTTTCATCCACATTGAGCTTGTTATTGAAATAATCGGTGCGTGAATAATACATGGTTTTTCCGTCTTTAGAAAAAGTGACGGATGCTTCGAAGTAATTGGAGTTAATATCGCCTGCAATGGGTTTGGGGTAGCTGAATTCCGTGGGGGTTTTCATTTTACTGACGAAAAGATCCGAAAAAGGTTTTCCGTTCCATAAATAATCTTTGTAACCTTTGGGTTTATGTCCGTTTGAAGTGAAAATAAGCGATTTGTTTTGATAAATTACCGGGGAAAATTCCGAATTGGGCGTGTTGATTTTATCCAAGGATTCCACTTCGTAGCTACTGTATTCCAATTGGATATCGTTGTCATAGATAATATCCGCTTTTTTTTGTAATTGACGAAGGCGGATATTGTCGTTGATCATTTCGTAATATTGCTTGATGAATTTATTTCCTTGCTCGGCATGTCCGGTGGCTTTCAAGGATTGTCCGTATCGGAAATAATATTCGGGTTCTATTTGGATACCTTCTTCAAAAAGCAGTTTATACCATTTGACTGCATTTTCGTATTCGGCGGTTTTAAAATAAGAATCTCCCAGTCGTTTATATAATTCGGCACTACGAAGCCCACGTTTATAAAGTTTCAAGTATATGTCGCGGGCTTTGAGGTATTCGTAACCTTCGTAAAGTTGGTTGGCTTTACGTAGCTCTTCTTTTCCTTGTGCATATATATTTTGCAGGCTAAAGTTTATTGTTAAAAAGATTAATATGAACCGAAACAGCGTTTTTTTCATAGACGAAAAATTAGAAAAATCGCGGTGACTGGAAGCGTATGTTTCCTTGTCGTGTTTCAAAACTGTATTTGAAGAAAATTTCATGCGATCCGTAGTTGTATTTTCTGATGGGATGAGTGTCTAAATCGAAAGCATAGCCTATACGGAATTTATCGGCAATGGTTGCGCCGAGCATAAAGGAAAAAGCGGCATTAAGTCTATATGATAGCCCGGCTGAAAATTTGTCGTGAAAACGCATATAAAAACCCAATTCGGCGGCAAAGGGTAATGATTGTCCGTAGCGCAACAATAATGAAGGTTGAAGATAAACATTATAGCTCAAGGGGAAATTTGCGCCACCGTTCAAATAGACTAGGGGAGAGTAAACGGTGGTATAATTGCTGCTGCTTCCGACACGTTTTTCCGGGGTAATGTTAGGAGATGAAAGACCTATAAACCACTTGTCCGTGAATAAAGTAACTCCCGCTCCGGCATTGAAATAAGTGATTTTTTTGGCTTCTTCAAGGTAGGTTTCGCCCGGGTCTTTGATTCTAATTTTGGAGGGATCATAGCTTAAATATCTGATTCCTCCGTTTAAGCCCAAACTCATGTATAATTCGCCGGAGAGGTTAAACATATATGAATAGTATCCAGCGGCGTTGGTTAAGCTTTGCGGCCCGTTGGAATCGTAGAAAACATTCGCCCCGAAAGCCGATTTTTCCAACGGATATTCGAAGGAGAGCATTTCGGTGGTAGGTGCACCTGTGAATTGCAACCATTGCGAGCGATGCCAAACGAAAATACTTCCCTTTCCTTCGACTCCCGTGTTAGCCGGATTAATAAACATAGGGTTTTTGGCGTATAATGTTTGTAAGGGTTCATATTGACCATGCAAATAGAATGCCAAAAACAGAATAAATGTTGCTATGTAAAATCTTCGTGTTACCATACCAAATAAATATAACCGGTTTGCGTGTGTTTTTTATTGTCGTTATCGTAGTATTCCAAAATGTAGTAATATGTTCCAGCCGGGAGTGTTTTCCCGTTTTTGTCGATTCCCTCGAAGCGGGTGTTGACATTGTCATAATCGGTTCCCGTCCAAATTTCATTTTGCCATCTGTTATAGATGCTAACGGATATGCCGTGGAAATATTGGATATAATCCAAGTGCAGATAATCGTTTTGCCCGTTACCGTTGGGTGATACGGCATTGTAGACGATGATACCGTCTACGGAATTGGGGTCGGTATCGAGGTAGTCCGGTGTACCGTCGTGATCGCTGTCACGTGCATCGGAAGGATCGCCGTCGCCGTTATCATCGGGGTGTTCATCGGCGGTAGGGATGCCGTCGTTATCATCGTCGTTATCCAAGTAATTGGGAATGGTATCGCCGTCGGTATCGTCGTTGGTGGGGTCTCCGTCTTGGGGGTAGTTATGTGGCAGGGCTACATCTTCGTTGACGGTATGGATTCCGTCGCCGTCGTCGTCTGTATCGTGATAGTCGGGATTTCCGTCGCCGTCGGTATCTTGTGCGTCACCGGGATTTCCGTCGCCGTTAAGGTCGGGGTTTTCGGCGGCGGTAGGGACGTGGTCGTTGTCGTCATCCGAGTCTTGAGAATCTTGGGTTCCGTCGCCGTCCCAATCGAGGATGGTATAGTTGATTACGCCGCTGTCGGGCGAAGTTTCCAAGCTGTCCACCAATCCGTTCGTTCCTACGGGTCCGTCGACTCTTCCGTCGCCGTTGGCGTCGGTTCCGTTGTGTCCGGCTTCGTATTCGTCGAAGATTCCGTCGCCGTCGCTGTCCAAATCGAGGAAGTCTGGTGTTCCGTCGCCGTCGGTATCGTAGCCGGGTTCGATTTGACCGTTGTTATCACCGACAGAGGCGTCGTTGTCGTTGTCATCGAGGTACACGGGAACGCCGTCGCCGTCGGCATCGGTTTGCGGATTGGTTCCGCCGGTTTCATCCGTATCGGGAATACCGTCGTTATCGTCGTCTAAGTCGTTTTCATCGTAAATTCCGTCGCCGTCGCTATCCACGCTGTGGTCGTGGTCGTCCAAGTAGTCGGGGATGCCGTCGCCATCGCTGTCCACGGCATCTGACGGATTTCCGTCGCCATTAGGATCGGGATGTTCGTCGGCGGTAAGAATTCCGTCATTGTCGTCGTCGGTATCGAGGTAGTTAGGTGTTCCGTCGCCGTCGGTATCGTCGTTGGTGGGGTCTCCGTCTTGGGGGTAGTTATGCGGCAGGGCTACATCTTCGTTGACGGTATGGATTCCGTCGCCGTCGTCGTCTGTATCGTGATAGTCGGGATTTCCGTCGCCGTCGGTATCTTGGGCGTCACCGGGATTTCCGTCGCCGTTGGGGTCGGGGTTTTCGGCGGCGGTAGGGACGTGGTCGTTGTCGTCATCCGAGTCTTGAGAATCTTGGGTTCCGTCGCCGTCCCAATCGAGGATGGTATAGTTGATTACGCCGCTGTCGGGCGAAGTTTCCAAGCTGTCCACCAATCCGTTCGTTCCTACGGGTCCGTCGACTCTTCCGTCGCCGTTGGCGTCGGTTCCGTTGTGTCCGGCTTCGTATTCGTCGAAGATTCCGTCGCCGTCGCTGTCCAAGTCGATTCTGTCCGGTGTTCCGTCTCCGTCGGTATCACCGGTTTCTTCCATATCGGGAATACCGTCATTGTCATCATCGATATCTTGATAATCCGGAATTCCGTCGTTATCGGAGTCGGTATTGTTATCCACATCATCCAGATAATCCGGGATTCCGTCAAAATCGGTGTCCCATGCGTCGGCGGGATCGCCGTCGCCATTGGGATCGGGATGTTCGTCGGCGGTAAGAATTCCGTCATTGTCGTCGTCGGTATCGAGGTAGTTAGGTGTTCCGTCGCCGTCGGTATCGTCGTTGGTGGGGTCTCCGTCTT